>ERZ826242.764-NODE-764-length-42514-cov-13.563697_pt1 | contig 42514 bp, 73 predicted proteins | sample MGYA00519871_ERZ826242 | MGnify/ENA primary metagenome ERZ826242 (study PRJEB31778, sample SAMEA3449226) | human gut metagenome | biome: human gut; feature: human-associated habitat; material: faeces | place: United Kingdom | collected 2010/2012 ... | reverse complement strand
CCCAGTAAATAATTTTTATTTATATAATCGCAGACAGCTTTTGCGTCAGCAGCAACATTTGGCAGTGCAAAGTTGAGATACGTTTTCTTTGAATTATTAACATTAGTTAAACTCTGGGTGACATCCGCGAACCCCGCCTCAATTCTATCTTCCAGATCATTCATGTTTGCAGCATTAAAAGCATCACCCTCCTGCGAGATTGTGCCCTCATCCCTTGCAACTGTCACAAGATTTGTGCTGCCATCTTCATTCGTAAGCAGTCGGCGGTTGATGTACTCTGCAATTCTGTTTTTCCATGTTTTCTTTGTAAATCCCATAATATGTCCTCTCTTCCTATAATAATAGTCCGGTATCATCTCCGGCATATATCTCTGATCCACAGTAATAATTGAAGTTGTTAAGTAAAATGCCATACACATCATCTAATATTTTCTCTATATCATTCATCTTCTGGTATGTATTGACTGGCATACTCGGTGTCTGCGGCGTGTCTCCATGAATCATGTACGCATTTCTGATAACCTCTGTGTTATTTATGACTGACATTAAAAATGTCTCATTTGGATGTTCTGGAACGTCTGCAACCGTAAGATTAAGTTCCAGAACATCTGATAATAACTTTGTGTTATTCTGGATTCTCTGCATATCTGATCGATTCAGTGCGCCTTTCATCCCGGCAAGCCATTCTGTTTTTTCGTCTACATTGAAGTTATCCCATCCTTTCTGTAACAACTCCAACACACGATCCACATCACTCTGTGACCGGTCCGTCACTGTCTGCATCCACACCAGCATAAGCAACCACCTCACTTTTCAGACGCTCATTTTCTTCTTTTAAAGCTTTGTTTTCCTTTGTGAGCTTCAGATTTTCTTTTCTAAGCTCGTCATAATAAGGATTAATTGGATTGTAATTCATCAGATCAGTACATCTCCTCCCGTATATAATTCAACTCCGGCGAAGTAATTTTCCGTAACAACTACTGAATACCCCCTGCACGTTGCCGTTGCGATAAATCCACCGGTCAAATCAAGCGTCTGGCTTTCAATCAATGTTGTCGATGTCTTGCCACCGATGGAATTTATATTCGCCCAATTTCCTACCTGCTCTAAGTCAACCAGGTACTTCATTCCCACCTTTTTTCTCAAGGCATGATAATCCAAAAGATAAGCGGCGATATCGGGTAATATATCAGCATTATAAATGGTGCATCCACTGTACTTCTTTATATTTTCTGTCTCTCCAGCTTCGATTTTATCCACACGTTTCTCATAAGAAAAAGTGGTATTTGCATATTTAATACCTGTGATCTGGCACTGTCCGGCATCCGGCATGTTAATGATGAGATAATTTGTTTTTACTTCTTTCAGCGTGCCGACACTTGCCGTGATGGACGATGGAAGATATGGACTTGAAAATGTAATCTTGGTATCTCCGGCCGGCAATGTTTTCTTATAAATGTCTGAGTTTTTTTCTTCCAATGCATAGTTTTTCATCTCAATATTCACACCAGAGATATATTTTTCAAGAGATACTTTCGTATTTCCATTAAATTTGCGATCCGTCCCGACAGTGGATTTCACATATCTGTCTGGCTTATAAACCTTGATTTTATCGCTCCGGCTGTCATCCGCAACCGCACCACACGCAAAGCATACCTGTTGCAATGCCTTGCGGCACGTCTGGATGGCTAAATAGCCACTTAAAAGTATGTTGCCGACTTCTTCATCAATCGTATATTTTTTGATACCGGCAGTGGCAAATATCGCATTCAGTATCACTTCTGCGCGGACATTGTTATATATCTGTCCTTCATAAAATGTATACTTATCTAATAAACCAACTACATCAACCAGCTTAAATTTTGCAATATTCTTTGAAAAAGAAAAGTCGTTGATGAAGAATGCTCCCATAGGAATCATGTTTCCGTTCTTAAACTCTGACAATGTGACTTCCTGCGTTTTCTGTACACTCTTCCATGCTCCATTTTCGTTTTCTGCGTCAAAATCATCATTAATATCAACAATTGAAATATCCGCTTCGTTGATAGACAAGGATGCAGAGGTCACATCAATGTCCTCCTGCACCTTGGCTGTCTGGATCATATCCTTATCCCACACAATATATTTTCCATATAAAATATACTGAAGCTTAATATATCTCTGTGGAAAAGTTGTCCTTACAAATTCAATCTCAATTTTTCCGTAATTCTGCACCTGTGTATTACAAACATAAATAAGGCTGTCCGGGTAAAATGTCTCTGTGATTAATTTTGTACCGGCGATTGTATACCATGTGATTTTCAGCTCTGCTGGTGGCTCATCTTCAAAATAAAGTGTGATTGCTGCGGATGTATGCTGCTCTTGGAACGTAACGGTGATCTTAGGATTTGTTTCAAAAGTACAATCTTCCTTCGATAACGCATCATTCCAAAATGCAATGTCTTTCGGATTTTCCGTCAATACGCTTTTACTTCCATCTAGCACAAATTGGTTCAGTTCAAAAGTTCCATAACTTTTCTGTTCTGTCTGGTCTGCAAATAACTCAACTGAACCTATGCTCTGGTTATCATCTGTCGTGACCGCGGCATCCGCAAGTGCGGTAACATCTATAAATTTCATTTCTGCCCTGCAATATGTTCTCATAAATGCCCCCTTACGGTGTCCTTGCTGGTTTCTTGCTCGTCATTTTCCAAGACAAGCCTTTATACTTCGCTCCGCTGTCCAGTACCTTTTCCACTTCGTCTTTAATAGAGGAAAAATACCCATAAAAATCAAACTGCTTGCTTGCATCCGGTAGTGATACATGATGGAATCTGTTCTCGCAATCCGTGATATGATCTATAAGCTTGTCATACATTTCTACATCATCGATCGTTCCGATTGAGATTGTATAATTCTTATAGAGTCCGATGCTCTCGATTTTAATGTCGCCGTCCTCTGTCCTCTCTGCATACTTTTCCAGAAAGTCCAGTGTCCTCTGGATAGACACCAGAGGGATATTATATGTAATTCCATCAATGATAAGTCCTTGCGTGTACTTATGTTTCATCTTATCCCTCCGCTATCCCAAGTCTTATTTCTTCGTCCTGCAAATATGGTAGATTAATTCTTGCGAACTCTTTACCATCCACCGCCAGTACTACCGTCTTTGCACCGCTATAGTCCGGCATTTTGCTTGCAAGCTTCGATGCAAGGTCGTCCATCCAGCCGGTGTTATTTTCAAGCGGCAGGATAGCTTCTTTTCCGGCTTCGCCGATTTCTGCAAGTGTCATTCCGGTTGTTACGCCACCGTTGGCAAGACGAGGCAGATTTACAGTAGGAATTGTCGGAATACTTGGATGCCATGATCCGCCACCCAAAAAATCAGGTAAATCAAATCCAATGCTGTTAAAGCCAGAAATCAATGAATTGAGACCGTTAACAACATGGTTTACCATACTTTCAAACAACTGAATTACACTGTTCACAAAATCTTTTACCGATTTTTCTGTCTGGCGTAATGCTTTGTCTGTGTCTTTCGTAAGTAATGCATGAATTGCGGCGAATACAAGTTTTACCCCTGCCAGCAAAAAATTGATCAGATCTAAAATAAAATCGACGCTGTCTTTTATATTCTGGCTCAGGTTTTCAATGATCGGCAGAATTACCGGAAGCACATTTTCAATTATCCATTCGATAATTGGTTGTAAAATATTTGTCCATAAATCGTTCAGTATGTCTATCACAATGCCTATTATTTCGATAATATTATCAAACACAGGCTTTAAATGATTTTCATAGGTATCCTCAAACATCAACGCCAGATTCTCTAAAATAGGCTGCACATAAGTGTTCCAAAATTCAAGAAATTTTGCTATTAATTCTGACATTCCATTTTTTACATTTTCGATAAACGGATGAATATGTTCATCGTACAATTCTGTGATTTTATCGGTCACATGCTGCACGCCGTCTGATATAGTCGTTGTCAAATCAGAAATCACACCAAGAAGTCCATCCAACGCATCTTTTAAAGCATCCTGATTCTCTACAAAAGGTGTCACGATATAGTCAATGACATCTCTTGAAAATTTTGCCGCATTCTCCGTAACCATCATGAATGCATCCGAAAAAATCTGAATCAAGTTTGCTGTGATCTGCTGTCCATTTTCATCTCCGAATACTGAAAATACATTTGCGAATGCATCTGCCCCCTGTGATGCCAACACTGAAATATCAGATGCTATATCAAACATGTCGATAATATAATTTTTTATATTTTCAGAATTACTTTCAAGATAAATAGATATCCCACCAAGAAGATTTTCTGCTATGGTAGCACCTATGCTTACTACAGATGCCGAAATGCTTCCAAGTGACCTTGAAAAAGTCATCGCAAAATTATCAACAGATGCAGAAACTTCACTATCTGAAAAAATATTTAAAAATGAATTCTTTATGCTTTCTATACTGGATTTAATATTATCAAATTGTAAAGAAACATCTAAATTGCTCCAGGTTTCATCCCATCCATTTTTTATAGAATCTTTTAATTTTTTTAAATAATCTATAAATGGCTGGATTTTATCTGATAATTCTTTTCCAGTAGGAACTTCTTCATATAAATCAGATCCGCCACTGCCAGATCCACCACTACCGCTTCCAGAATCATTTTTCTGCAATACATTCAAATCATCAAAAGCCGCTAATGCTCCAGCTGCTTTTTTGGCAGAACCGGCTGTTTTATCAAGAGATGCCGCATAGTCAACCTGCTGCTTCTTTGCTTTTGTCCAAGTGCTTTTTCCGCTTATAGCCGCAATAAATCTATTCATGGCATTAATGGCATTTGTAAGCCATGAGCATAAGGTTACGATTGCTGGTGTCAATGCGGATATGATAGGTGCTGTCAATGCTCCAATAGAATTTTTCAATGTAGCCGAAGCACTTGCCATTTCAGACATTTTTCCATTAAATTCAGAAGAATACTTCGCCATGTTCTGTATGCCTTCTGTAAATGCCTTGGATATGGTCTGAGATACTTTCATAACCGCACCGAATATTGCAAAACTAACTACTGTCTGTTTTATATGTTTCGCCATGTCAGATATTAAGCCAGAGGATTTTTTTGCTGATTTTCCTACTTTTTCAATGTCTTTTGCACCGGCACCAATAGATTTCTCATTGACAACTGTTTCCCTCATCTTCTGATTAAGAGCTTCCTGTTTACTCTGTACATCAAGAAGCTTTTCAGATACTTTACTATATTCCTCTGTAGTTGTAGGATCTATAAAAGCAGTTCCAGAAGATTCCATTGCGGCAAGCTCGCCTTTTGCATATTTAATTGAGTTTGTTAATTCCTCAACGTCGTATTGCATTCTTTTAAAGGTTGTGCTTTTACTGCTTCCACCTGTTTCTAAGAATTTATCCATTCTGGCAAGAAGTTTATCAAGAGAAGCAGTATCTTTTTCTATCTGCATCTGCACAGCCTTATATTCCTCTGTTGGAATCTTCTGACTTGCCAGATCTTTCAGTGTCTTGGAAAACTTTTCAGATTCTCTTGCAAGCTTCTGAAACTGTGATTCCATCTGCATGAGCTTACTTGATGCTTCTCCATTTTCAATCAACGTTTTTATTCTGATTTCGCCATCATATTCAGCCATGCTAAAGTCCTCATTTCTTAAACTGTTTCAATGCTTCCTGTTCTGTTTCTTTCTGCTTTCTTATTTCTTCCATCATGCGATCATAATCGTCTATCTTTTCTTTTTCTTCGCTGGTATACTCTTTTTCTGGCTGTTCCAAAGCATATCTATTCTGTGCGTTTCTGATTGCATCTTTTTCCTTGGAACTCATGTTCTTTTCAATCTTCTTCTGTCGGATCTCAATTACCTCCATGAGAGAAGATAATCTTCTTGGCATATTCCAGATCAAGCCATTAAATTTCCACCAGTGCATATCTGCCACGGACAAATCAATTCCGTATATCCGCAAGAAATCTGCGTATATTCTCCATTGATCTACATCATAGTCAATAAAACGCTTTGTATTTTTACTACTGCCGGTATTGTCGTGATACCATCCGTTTAAATACCAGGAAATACATTCATTTAACTCATTGTGCTGTGGATGGTCTCTAAGTTCTCCGTATTCATCAGAGAACATAAGATAAAGAATAGAAGTTGTTTTCTCGTACTCATTCATTTCTTTGTCATATTGCAAAATATAAATCTGCATACCTATGCGGAAATCGGTATTTACTTTGTATCCGTTCCATTCAGTAGGCAAATTGTCCAGCATGACATTGTTCATTATTTTGCCCCACGTCTTTTAATATTGTATTTGTTCTGCACCTGTTCAAAACGTTTATTGAAAAGCTTATTCATAACAGGGATAACCTGCTCTACAAACTCCACAATTGCAAGTTCATCCGGGACAATATCTCCGTAAATCTGTTTCATGGCATCTTCGCCAAACAACCCATCTATACTTTCCGTAATCAGATTAAGATATTTCACACGAATGCTGTTCAGTTCTAATGCTGCATCCACATTCATATCATCCACATTCATATCGTCTTTGTGGTTATTTCTCCATTCGGCGGCTTCTTTTTCACAGTTTTGAGATATATTATTTAATTTATCAATTACACCTGCAAACTTCTTAGCTGTGTCTGCATTCGCTGTATCTACTGTTATAACTGTAATAAGATCTCCGTCTTCGTCTTTTATTGCAATTTTTTTTATGCCACTGCTTAATTTAATTTCTTCCATTTTTAACATCCTTTCCTAATGTGGGACACCAAGGAAAGGTAGGCATCCCACATATGCTAATTTTTAATTAACACCTATGCAATTGGGTAATCTTCATCCAAAGCCAAAGCACTTACTTTAGGTGCCCATGTGAACGATCCATCACCAGCAATAGTGATTGTTCCCTGTTCTACATCTCCATTTCCATTAATCTGGATTGTAGACTTTAAAATATCACCACCTGATCCACCAGTGCTTGATGCACATACAGTTACCGGGATACGAATACAATCTCCCGATCCGCTTGTAATATCAGCTTTAAAGAAGCGATAATAATATGTCTCACACTGATCTCCTGTTGGAAGCTTTTTGAAAATGTCATTAAACGCTGTCTGCATTTCATCTGACAGATGCTCTCTTTCCGGAGACATTGAAAATGCATATCCTTTTACAGAGTTGCTTGCATTTTTCATGTTTACATACTGTGTGCTTTCTGTGTTAGGTCCCCAGTCTTCTGTAAGCTCTGTGAAACCGTCACCCATTTCAGCAAGCTTTTCACTTTTTCCACCCATAAGGCTTCCAATATCCAAAAGTGAGACCATGTTAGTTCTGTCTTTTGCCATGAGTATTCCTCCTATTTTTTATAAAAATATTTAAGCTGCATATTAATTGCTAATTCTGTTGTTTTTCCATCTGCTGTACCGCAAAATACATCCGATGTGCGGTTGATTTGTTCTGCAACAAAATTTTTATCTTTTAATGTAAATTCTCCACTTTCAAGGAACTTTGCAATATTTTCAAGCAGATTGCTTGCTGCAATATTATCCTTGTTAGTTGTTGGATTGCTTTTGTATACGATCTGGAACGTCATTTGTCCGACATAAGAACCGCTGACATATTTTTTCAAATAAACAGGATCCTGCGCCGGAAAAACTCCAATAGACTGAGTATCTTTTATGCTGTTCCATAAGATTGTTGAATTTGATGGTTTGAAACCGGAAGGGAAATCCGGATAACTATTTATCATATCAAGGATAGCTCTTTGTGCCGTTTCTGCATCTGATACAAGCATTATTTTTGGCTTTTCATTCAAATCATTTACCTCCAATCTCAAACCTTGGTATAAGGCTGTAAACACCGATAGTATTCACTTTGTAGCAATTCCCTTTTTCATTTACCATGTACTGGAAGAATTTACCCGGATAATCGTCTGAATTAATTAATCCAACCGGCAGTTCCCTATCAATGAGAAGTTCATCTTTCTTTGCAATCACTACAAAGTCAAAATCATTACTTCTTAAAGTGAAATGCTTTAGCTTTTCTTCTTCGCTCATGTTCTCCCAGTCTGGCGGATTAACATAATTCAATGTGCCATCATTCGGGATTTTTACAAGAAAACTATCTGCATCTTTCATTCCAGATTTGCTTATGTTCTCTGCCTGTGTAAGCTCGATTCTTACATTTTTAAACAGTGTACCGAAATAATATTCAGTTTCTAAAGTGTCGTTGTAATGCCTGTTATATAAAACCACGGCATCTTTATATCCGATTCCCATAAGCTAAACTCCCATATACAAAAGGTTTTCATGCCTTGAATCAACCATTCCGGTTAGGTAATTTGATGCAATATCGTAGCACTTACTATTAAGTGCCATTTCTGATTTTGCAAGCTCTACCAATGTCGAAGAAGATGCTCCAGAATCATAAGATACTGATTCACTTCCAGAAGTCATGCTCTTAATCATTTTCCCTTTTACAGTTCCGTCCGTATTTGCAATAACACCAAAGTTATTAACTGCCGCAGAGTAATCAGATACATTCTTTAGCAATTCAGCTATTTCGCAGGTGCAATCTTTGATACTATCCCACCATGCATCTTCTGATTCTGGCTGAGAATAAAACAAAATCCTGTTTGATGTGATCGCATTGATTCTTCTTTCTGCCTTTCTTTCATATGGAGCAAAGTCTTCTTCGCTTTCGAACAAACTTCCACCATATTTAGTTTGGTAATATTCAAAATCTACATATGACATTGCTCCACACTCCTTATTGCTGTGATAAGATTTCGCTGATAATATCAGCTTTCTTTGTTGCGGTCAGTGAATACCCTTTACTCTCTGCCAGTGCCTTAATTTCTGCAACTGTAAGAGAGTTTAAGTATTTTTCTGTGAGTTCCCCACTAGCATTTACCGCCTGTGTAGTGGGATCTATTCCCCCGGTGTGATTGAAACGTTAGCTACTGCATCAATGTACTCTGCGAAAAGTACAAATCCTAACATTGCATAAGTTACGCTGGTTGCGCAATCGTAATCGCCTCTTACCTTAAATCCGATAAGGTTTGTTTCTCCGCTGACAGTGTAAGAAAGACCGGCTTTCTTGAAATCTGCGTCAGATGGATCTACATAATAAGCAACAATGTTGTTTGTAGCTGTTGCCAGAACTTTTCCAGCTGGGATTTCGTTGTCAGAGCAAAGGAACATAACGTCTGCTCCGAGGAATCCCTTGATATAGTTAAGTCCGAAGGCTGTCTGTAAAGTAATGTTTGAATCTCCAAGATAATCATAGAAATCCATAATATTTACAAACACTGCAACTCCTGTAGCAGTTCTGTGCATTGACTTGAACTTATTCTTGACAGATCCAATGGATTTAGCTACCGCCATCTGAAATGTTTTTACAGTGTTTGTAAGTGTACCAGTTTTCAGATAGTTGTAGAATTTTGTTGTAATTCCATCCTGCAGGTCTGTCTGGAACTCTTCATCTGTCATTTCACAAGCTACTTCATATCCATGATCCTCGATAGCTTCGATAGAAACTTCTTTTGCATATTTTCCAAGAGTAATCTCTGAATAAGGTTTTTCTTTTACCGTGTAATGTGTTCTTGGAATCACATCACCTTCTGCTACAGTTTCACTCGCTAACGTTCCTTCTACATATTTGCTTTTAAGAACAGTTCCTGGCTGTTTTCTAATTGCTCTTGAAATTCCAAGAATTTCTCTTAAAGCCTCCCAGTTTCTTTCAAAAGATGTAACAAAATCAATTTCCCTTGCCGTTACATCAATGTCTTCTGTTTTAATCAATCCTGCGTTTGCTGCAAAAAACTGCAAATTTGTGTTCATTGTTAATCTGTTTTTGTTCATATAAAACTCCTTTACTGTTGGAATAAAGAAATGTTTTCGGCAATTGCTTTCTGACGTTCTGATCTATCTTTGATAGATAAAATGCTCTCTCTTGTTGTAGGCTTATCACCACCAGAATTGTTTTCATTCGGTTTTGTGAAATACGCATGTGGAGTCGGCTGATTCTGTTTATTTACAAATGCATTTGCATCTGTCTTTTTAGCTTCCTCAATAAGATCACTGAACCCTATCAGCTTTCCATTTTTTACGCTTACGCTTTCGGAAATGTCTTTCATAATGGATTTCTTTGCAGATTCAGAAGTAAATTCGATTTCCGCAAATGCTTCTTTCAAAAGTTCATTCTTCTCATGCTCTGCGATTTTGGCTTCGTAATCTTTTTTAGAATCCTCTGCCTGTCTTTTCCAGTCATCACGCTCTTTTAAAATGTCTTCCGGGCTTTTTCCATCCAACCCTTCAAGCATTTTCTCTGCTGATTCTGCCCGGTTTTTCCACTGTTCGGATTCTGATGAAGCCTTATTGACCTTGTCTTCCATTTCTTTCTTGGAATACAGCTCTTCACCCATACTCTTTTTAAGAGATTCTTTCTGTTCGTCTGATACTTCAATTCCGAGTTTCTTTAATTCGTTTACTACGTTTACCATGTTTCTACCTCTTTCTTTCCAAGTTGTTACTCCGGTCAGTCCGGCACGAATGAGTTGCTATTTGCTCCATAGCTGGCAATTGGGAATGAAGGAATCGAACCCTCGACAACCAGGATATAAGCCGTGTCTTCTTCCACTGAATTAATTCCCAAAAATAAAAAAGCACGCCCAAAATAGGACGTGCCACGCATCATCCCATAATTATTCTAGGTTAGCGAACAGAATCCCTTTTTCTGTCCGGTACTTTTAATATTCTTTCAATATATATTTTAACCTATTTTAAACAATTTTTTGTACCATTTTAAAAAGGGCAGATTGCTCCGCCCCTTTTTGCTATTTTCCACCGAAATACCTTCTAAGTACTTCTTTTTCTTCTTCCACAATGCAATCCTTTCTTAATCTGTTGCACTGGTCGTATATATACTTTCCGTACTCTTCTAATTTGGCTATCATTGCATTTTTATTTTCCAATGTAGGATTTTTAATGTATTCTTTTTTAAGCCCTATATAGTCCTCATACTGCTTTATAACGTCCATTTTCAATTACCCCATTCAAAATATTATCTGCTATGCCAACGACTTCTTTTCCATAAAGAGACAGAAAATCCGCTACGATCTCCTCTACATCTATTGGAATGTGGCAGTCATATGAAAATGAAGCGCAGTGTACCAACTCATGAGATAAAACTTTCTCTAACAGACTTCCGCTTAATGCATTTGATAAATAAACCGTTCGTGTACTCCAATCTGTAACACCAAGTGTAATTGTTCCGTCTGAACGCATTAAACATTCACTATTAGGATTTACATATAAAATATTCCATTCAACATCATTGATTTTAAACACTGCGCTCACCTCTTAGATTTTCTGTAACATCATCTGTAATTCATTTCTCCACATCTGCTTTTCTTCCGGAGCTGCATCTGATGTCATTTCAGTAATATCCATCTGCATATCTCTCAAATAATCTTTTCTTGCTTTTGCACGCTCTTTTTTATCTTCCTCTGAATTGCCATGATGGTTTTCTCTGGTCTCCATATAAGTACGTCTGGAAATACCGGCTTTTCCCTCTCTGGAATCCCTCTGATATGATCTATCTCCCATCATTCCGGTATCTGTATACATCCTTTTCAGGTCTTTCTTATCCATGTCTCTCATGTGCTCTGTATCTTCGTAATCATCCGGGTACATGTGATAATATGGTGGCTCATCATATCCTCTTCGTTTTCCTCTGCCCTTAGGTGCGAATCTTCCATCAGCATAACGATACCGGTCGTAATATCTTTTATCATCCCCATATTCTAAAAGCTTCTCCATGATATCTGCTTCGTCCGCTTCGTTCATTGCCTTAGTAATTTTGGCATAATACTCTGCTTCAGAAAGATCCTTTATCATGTCGATCACTTCTCCCATTTCTTCTGTATTGACATTCTCAATCCCTTTTTCAATCTCACATAAGGATTTTTCAGCAAGGCATTCAAGCATTTTATGTATTCTTTCGATATGCATATACTAAGCCTCCCTTACTACAATTAAATTACTGTTTTGAACCTCAATAGCCTGTCCAGATGTATTCTGAACCGCTATTGCGCTGCTGTATCCATAAGCAACATCTACATAAACCTGTGCAGATACATTGAATAAGTTTTCTGTTGCCGCAGGTGTCACGATCATTCTTGTAGACTGTAATGGTTCTCCGTCAATTGCAATTGCAAGAGAAATAGCTTCCACCGTTCCACCGGTTGGAATCTGGATATTTCCACTATAAGATACAAGAAATCTTGCTTTGCACTGGTTGGTGATTCCTCTTAATTTAACTACTCCGCTTCCCTGTCTGTGAACGATACATTTTGTTCCGCAAACCGGTGTCTCAGTAAATGCGACATCTTCTCCCTGCGGTACAGTCTGTAAAGCATTGGCTGTAAATTCTGACATAATATTTTCCTCTCTTTCAAAAATATAAGGGCAAACATTGAAGTCTGCCCTTTGTGTTTAAGTAATACTGCTATGCAGACATAATCTTTTCGATTAAGATACTTTAATTATTCAGTTGTAATTAACATCCGCATCCATTGTTACATCCGCATCCATACGGAATGTATGTGTTCGGGTTTGGCACCTGGTATGCTGGGATTGGTGATGGATTAACAGCGTTGATGATATGATTTGTCTGTGCTGTCATAGCGGTAGTCAGAAGTGCGTTCTGTCTATCCTGTGATGCTGCAAGTCTCAAATCATTATTTTCTGCCTGTAACGTTGCGATCTTATCCTGGCATAAGTAGTCAAGTATAGCTCTTGTTCCGGCATTCTGGCTGTCGATAATATCTCTCGTGTTGTTGTTCATGGTGTTCTGTAATGCGCAAGTGTTCTGCGCCATGTTGAAGTTTACACCCTGGATAGCTTCACGAGTTTCACAGCAACAATTTGCAAGCTGAGACTGAATAGCATTTGCATTCTGCATTCCTGCTACTGTGTCCGCATTAATTGCCTGCTGAATGGTGTTAAATCCTGTCAGCATTCCGTTGTTTACTGAATAAAAGCCATCACAAATACCATTTGTAATGCCATCAAGTTTACTTATGACTGCTGAATTGTCAAATCCTCTCTGGATATCAGCCTGTGTAGCCGCAGTTGCGGTATAACCGCCGCCACCATTACCACCGAATCCATAACCGCCCCATCCACCGAATAAGGCAAAGAGGATAATGAGAACCCACCAACCACCATCGCCCCATGCACCATCATTACGGTTTCCACCAGTAACGGCGGCAATGTCAGCTAAACTTGGAGATGAATTAAACATATGTGTTCCTCCTAATAAAATTTATTTATACATAATCTTGCAAGAATAGTATCAATGTTTGAACTGGCTCATGATTTCTTCTGGGTTAAGACCTTTTTCTTTGCACAAATTTCTGGCAAGCTGTTCCAGCCCTTTACTGTCTCCACGGCTCATCATGTCGAATGTATTTTTCATGATCGGATTATTTGAAAATTGAGAGTTGCTCATCATTTGACTTAATATCATCTTAGGGTTTCCACCGCACTGGATCATCTGCATTAAATTCATTCAGAATCGCTCTCTTTCTTTGCTCTGGTAGTCCTCTGGGACTGAGTTATTTTAGCTTCTATTTGGTCTAATCGCTCCATTATCGGGGCAAACAATGTTGCCGTGTCTTCTTTCGGTAATTCGTTCTGCTTTCCGTCTAACTGCGGTTTATATGTAACTGTCTGAATAAGACCATTAGCACCCCACGATTTTATATATATCTCTGATCCATCTGCTTTCGGGAAAATGGCAAATGGTGCATTCATAGGAACGTCATTCGCTGTAACTTCCTCAACAGAATTAACCATTTTTCCACAAAGTCCAGCTTGTTGCGGCATGATCTGTTGTGGGAATTGCTGTTGCATCTGCTGTGGCTGTTGATATTGAGGATAAGAATACTGGTTATATCTCTGATACTCGTACATAATAAACCTCTCTTTCTATCTTCATTTTATTATCAAAAGCACAATTGAACCACCCCATTAAACCGCCATTAAAAGGACAAAAAAAAGACACCCTTAACGGATGCCTTTAATGAGGAGAAAATTATGTGAAATGTTGTCCAGTTACCTTTAGAATTTTATGTTGCATTTTGACGTTAATACGTCCGGCTGTCTTAGTCGAAACATGCATAATTTCTGCACATTCTTCCAAAGACTTTTCTTTCTTACGTAAATCAAAGAGCGTTTCTTCTGTCGGTGTGAAATCACACAATTCTTTTATATGCTCTTTTTCTTCTTTGGTAAAGCACGTAACAATGTTTTTCATTTGCTTTACCTCATTGGGGGAGTTTCCGGCTATGACGGTGAGTTGTTGTCTCGCTTGAGTTCCACTACATTAATTAAAGAAAGGTGGATAACCAAGTATGTATGGTTAACACATTATTATAATAACATATTATTCCATTTTTGTTGTACCATTTTTTTTGATTTTATTTTTATAAGCCGTTGCTCGTCCATTTGCAATCGCAGACTGTTTTTTATTAAATCCAGACACTTTCGTTCTATCGCCTTGCAATTGAAGATCATTATTCTTACAGAATGATTGAAGCCTTTTATTCTGCATTCGCAGTTTATATGCGAGCTTATCATATTGAGGTTGCAAAATCTCTTTTACATCTGTTTCGGCAATCATATCAAGTTCCTGTTTCTTAGCCATAATTTCACGCTTTGTTTTACGAATTTCTCTTTCAAGTAATCTCTGCTTCTGCTGAAAATCATAAAGCTTCTGGCTTTCATCTGCATTTATATTCACATTTCCGTTTTCATCAAGGTACTTATTTACCATGTCTTTTCGCCACGGACCATGTGAATGTCTACAATTGTATCCGTGAAGTCCTAAGAGATTTACAACAGTTCCTTTTCCGGTTTCAACGTCTATGGTATATCCTGTGCTTTCAAGAAGATTCGGAAATCCGGGTTCGCTCCCGATTATTTTATATGCTTTTCCTTGCCAGTGATCGTGAGATGGAATCCCTGTTGGATTCTTTTTATCATATCTGGCACCAGGATGCGCTGATACGAGAACATACTCTATTTTATTTTGCGCAATATAAATGTTCGTCACTTGTGCCGCAGTCTGATTCATAGATGTGACGATGCAGCACCTCACTGCCGCTTCAAGAGAACGCTTCGTTCCAGTAGGGTATTCTACCATAACACCAGATTCTGCATATCTATCCAAAACTTCGCAGACTGCACTGCTGTAAGACTGCATTCCAGATGCAACTCGATAATCAACTTCATTCAGCATATTGAGCAGGTCTTTCTGCGTCTGGTTAATGGTTGTCTTTGTCAAATTATCAAGTTCACCGGATGTCTTTATTAACTCTGCATTCATTGCCATAATTGCCATATTATTTTTTAGCGGAGATATAATATCGGATGCTGATATTTGCTTCAAGACTTCCTTATCATCTGAGAATGATGTCATAACACTATCCCTTAATAATCTACGAACCTCATTTCTTGATTTTCCAGACATTTCAGATATTCTTTTTACAATCTCTGTGTTATGCAGTCCCATCTGTTGGAGTTTCCACAATTCTCGGTCAGCAGTTCCTGACAATTCACCGGATTTTATCAATCGTGTTGCAATGTCTGATATAATCCAATTTTCAAGATCTTGATACATTTCAACCAGTTTATCAGTTTTTCCGTAAAAATAATCCGGTCTAAGCATTATCCTTTTCCAACCTCTCTTTTAACAAGATCTATCCACTGCTTACCGTGATTTTCTTTTGCAGTTTCAAACCATCGTTTACCTGTTCCCGGTGTGTGATATTTTAATTCTGTTCCTGTCGGATACTTCTTTTCTCCACGATTCGCCCATGATCTACCGTCTGCCGTCAAATAAAGTTCCCCTACATACTGATAATGCGCATACGGTGTGTCTACTGTAATTAATCCGGGTTCTTTTATCTGCGTCTTGTTTCTCAAATCGCCCTGATGCATAGGTGTGTATTTTCTCATGTCATTTACAACCTGTTCATCAAGAACATTCTGCGCATTTCTCAAATTTTCATCTATTCTTTTAGTGTCAAGCTTAATATTAAAGCTTCCAATGACTTTATTATATTTTATATTAACGCATCCCTCTCTATCACTTCTCTAAATAAAACTTAATCGTCTCTATCACAGTCTTTTTCTGCAACTTTACCGGAACCATCTCCGGCGGTTCAGGTTCCGGGATAATATATCCACCTTTTAAAATACCATTTATAGAAAGTTTCGGTATCCCTTGAATTATTTTACTCCTCTCCAAATAGACCACCGCTGTTCCTTTCCGCATCTTCCTGCGCTCTCTCTGCAAACATTTCATCTACTTCATCATCATTAAATCCCTCATATTCTTTAAGGTATTTACGCTTAGAATAAATACCTTGAATCATTAAATTATATGCTCTTGATCTGTCCTGTTCGAAGCTTGCAAGCAAATCTTTAAAATAAAATATATCTTCGTCTGGTACATCATCATCCAGTGCATCCACATAGCCGGAAGGGATTCCGTAAAGGTCGCAGAATACATTGATTGCATAAATGAGATTTTTCAACGCTGTCTTTATGCATTTTCGAATATCGTTAATCGTTTCTACAGTTTCATTATCGTCACTTTCAACCTGTGTTGCTGTCAATTTTCCAGACTTTCTATCAAGGATAAACTGCCCCTGTGAGAATCCGCATTTTGTCGAGATCATAGAAAGAATGCTGTTAATGTCTGTGATTCTGTCAGAAGTGAGCATGGTCGGGACGTGTTCATCAATCGTGCTTTTTGAATCCATCCCCAATTTCAGGCCTTTAACGAACCGAGGAAGCTCTACTGTTGAGGAACGGATGCCGCCTTTGCCCTGCTTTGTCATGGCATTTTCATCAATGAAAGTAATGTGCTGTGAATCCTCAACTTCATTTCCTTTTTTACTCCAGGCTATATCGAGATCTCTAAGCTCCATAAGTGCATTCGAGAAAATCGAAACACCTTCAGGAGATGAGTAGTCGATCGTATTGTTAAATGGTGTTTTTAAATAGGCGAACAGTGGCTTTTCTACGTTCATAATATGAACGGCTTCCTCAATTGAAGACCATTCCGGAACGTCATGCAGTTCTATCTTTTTACCAAGTGAGTTACTGCTGTTTGACTTGAACGCTCTGTTCTGTATCTCGTACACGTTCAATTCTTCTCCCTCTTTATTTTTTGAGGTCGTGAAATGATGGTATTCAAGTCTGTAATAGTACACTTTATCTTTTACAATTCTATTAATGAAGATGCATCCTCTGATATCTCCGTTGCTGGTCTTTTCTGTGATGGCGAAATCCCACGGCATAACATAATCTATCATGTTGTCTGGGTTCATTGAACCGTTTGGTTTTAAAATTATACCACCAACTCCGAGCATATCTTCGACTTTGTCTCTGATAGAAGTGTCAACCATTGCCTTAATGCACTTATTAATAAAATCCGCTCTCTCCGAACCTGTTATGCTCACTGACAAATCCATACATGCTTTCTTTGCTGTGTACTGGCAGAGAAATTTTGCAAAATTGATTGTACGGATGTCATTGTTTTTCGGATCCACCCAGAAAGGGCTTCCCTTAATTATGTCGTTCCATCTCTGCTGTGAGTTTTCAATCTCCGGAGAAGTGATAAACTCGACATTAAATTCTTTCTCAGCATCTGTTCTAAAAAACTTCATGATCGTCTCCCTTATTTTTTCAAAAAAATTCATTTTTTAATCCTCATAATCGTCGCTGTCTTCTTCTTCCTCATCATCATAAAGACCGTCATTTCTTCGGCTGGTCATGATAATCCTGTTTAATGCATAAATGTTTGCCATGATCGTATCTTCTTCTAAGGTCGGGTATGCATCCGAAAATGAACCATCTGGAAGCTGCTCATGTTCTGCTTTTACAAACTCTTTTTCTGTATTCGGGCATCGATCTGGATCAATCACGATCTTATTACATCGCTGAAGCCACTCCCAGCAGTAATCTCTGCCTTTTCCGCTTCCCCATCTTTTCTTTGCCCCGATCGCATTGAATCCCCAGTCCTGCATCTCTGCTATTCCGTCCGGTCTGGCAGAATCGCAAATTATTTCCACATTCATAAACTTCTTTATCTTTCTGGCAAAGGTAGAGTTTTTACATTTTTTAGAATACACTTCGCCGAAAATGTAAAGAGTATCCGTCTCATAGTCGTAATAATTCTGACTGAATACCTGTGGGTGTGTATATCCGAAGTCCAAGCCGTGGTTTATTATATCGAATGTCATTAACTCTTCATCCGATATTTTTCGGATTTCTAAATTGTCAAAGATGCCGCCGCCTGTTCCGGTTACTTCGCCTAAGTAGTTGTTTTTATAATATAATGGCTTGTGAATCCTGAACCATTCCGCACGCTCGAAGAATCGCTTCCCTAACCATTTTACCGGGACATTATAATAATAACTGTGACAGATCCTTGTCTGCGGCTTGTTCTGGCACTCTTCGGTGTACTCATTCATAAAGTTGTTTTTTGACTTAGGAGGATTGAAAATTTTTATGTCGAGTGCTGGTGTATCTGCTCGCAGAAATGTATCCTCGATGTTATCCATCTGCTCAACTCCTGCCATCTCATCGCACTCCTCGTGGATCAGCATCTTAACGTAGCCAAATGGAACATTAAATGACTTCAAGCTGATCGGCTTATCTGCTCCTGCAAACATGACCATTTGCCCGGTCGGTTTATACACCGCACACATTGGGGATTGTTTAAAATCCCAGTTATCAAGATCATGATATCTTATGACCGTTTTCATAAACTGATTATATACAGATCCACGCAGGTCGACTTTATACCGCCTAGTATATACGATATGAGCCTGAGAATCCTGCCGAATGGTCTCGTATGCCAAACCTCCCCAGAAGTTGGACTTAATAGAACCACGCCCACCCTTAGAAATGATCTCATGTACATCTATCTCCCCGGTAAAGGCTTCATGTACTGTTCTGTAAATTTCAACGAAGTCGCTCGTTATGTCTGTGATTGGAAGCGTCCATGGTGCCGCCTTCTCTCTCTTCTCTTTCTCTTCGGCTTCTAGCTTATGCTTTTCTGCAATCGTCAAAGCTTTCTCCAGTCCGTCCATTGCCTTAAGCTGATCGGAGAAATCTGGAGAGAATCCAAGACCGTCCACGACTTCGCCCTTCGCTATTTTACTTCTGCGCTCTTGGATCTCTGCTAGCGACATGATATCCCGGTGCTGTTCTTTTTCAATGTGCTCGATCTGTTTGGCTATATATTCGGAAACGCTAACATTTGCTAGCAATCGAGCCGCCCCTGCGTTAGCTCCATTTTTACTATATCCTGCCTTTCTGAACGCCCGTGTGGCATTTCCGCCATTCTTTATATACTCATCTGCAAATGCTTTTTGTTTCGGTGTGAGTTTTCCCTTCATCCACTCACCGCCCATCTCGCATTTCGTTAATTGCATTTACTATACGGTAAGTGTCCTCTGCCATCTTCTTTACATTCTCCGGCTTTCTTAATTCCTCTATTGTCTTTTTAAATACATCTTTTAGCTCCGGATCATCTCGAAACCGTTTCTGAATTTTCTTTCTGGAACAATCGAGACAAATATCTATTCTCTGCTCCTGCGGCAGTATCTTTCCGCATTCTCTGCATTTCGTCATTTGCTTACCTCCTTATAAATTTCAAGCAAGCAGCATATTACTTCTGGGATAGATGCCGTTTTAAGAATCTCAAAATCTTCTGTTTTCCATTCTTGTTTTTTCGTTTTAAAGGTGTACACCGGTGTAAGGATTCTGTACATTGTGATCATGCGCTTCTGATCTTCACTGTAGAATTGATTCTGATTTATTTTTATAATCAATCCACGCTGGACAATCGCAGTCTGAAGCTTTTTAACTTTTCCTTTTAAATTTGCCAAGTCGCACACCTCCCATCATTTTACTTATAATTTTATTATAAGATATTTTTTAACTGTTTTTGTTCCATTTTTAGGCATAAAAAAAGCGGCTATATTTCAAGCCGTTTTTTCTCGTTTCTTCGTTTTTCTCTTTCTCGTTTTCTTTTCAGCCTCTCCTCTTCTGACATTTTCTGTTTTCTCGGTTTTCTCTTTTTTCTCTCCGGAAATCCTTCTCGCGCCTTATTTTCTTCGCTCCATTCTAATAAACGCCATCCCTTATACTGAGCACTCCCACTTTTATGCTTTCCGAGCAAATATCTTTTAATGTCTCTTATTCCACTAGAAAAAAGATCCGGTTTAATTGGGCTTATGATATCCTCATTGTCAATTGCCCATTTTTTTAAATTGTTAATTCTGTAAACATCACCTCCTGGCGACTGGATCACCCAGCTTTTCGCATTTGCATTCGTGTCTTTTCTGCCTGTGTTCGGGGATTTCTCATATCCGAGATGCGCTTTTTTCAAAACTTCTTTATTTTCATCGCTCACACCATAAAAATGCCTAAGCTTTTCCGAGCATCCTCTGCTACACGTTCTCTCTGTTCCTGATGGCGCGGAGTAAAATTCTTTTCCGCAAATTACACATTTTCTCATGTTTCTTTGTGCTTCTGCTCGGCATTTTACCGAGCAGTATAATTTATTTCGTCCTTTTTCTTTTCCGCAAACCACGCATTTCCCTTGCATTTTTTAATCCTCTAAATCAAACTCGTCTGTCACATTGACAATTTTATAAGACTTCTCATAGTCGATCATGTCCAGATCCTGATCTGGAATCACTTCAAAATAAACCTTATAAACTTTATCGTCATGAACCATGTACTGATAAAACTCATTTACGTCCCAGCAATCCGCATCTCCAATGATTCTAACATTTTCAAAATGCTGAATTTCTCCATTTTCCTCAACGGTTAATTTCTGCAACGGAAATTTCTCTTTTTTATCAAACCAGTCTTCTAATATTTTATATATTTTCTCTTCCATCTTTGTTATCCTCATTTCTTGATTTTTTTTAAATAATTCTACTGCCTTAAAAAAAACATCCTCCGAGTCATCCACGCATTTTATGTCATTCGGATCATAATTCCATTTCTGCAAAAGGACAACCCAGTAAGTTTTACCATCGTGTGAGGTCACTGGCTGTTCAAATTTAATAAGCTGCCACGCTTCCCCATTCCTATTATAAACTCCTGTAATTGGTTCAAAAAAACTTCCGTCGTATTGTTCACCGATTATTTTTCTTAATTCATTTTTTATTAATTCTTCCATTTTCTTTCCCTCCGTGTGTTGTGTTTTCCTTATTTCTGATATTACAATACACCGTTTTTAATGTAATGTCAATATGTTTTTACATTATTTTTAAAGTATTTTATTTTTCTGTATCTTCTACATATTTTATTATATTACCCGGCTGCATATCCAGTATATCGCAGATCTTTTCGAGGGTTTTAATCCCTATCATTTCTCCTTTTCGCAATGATTGGATTGCGCTTTCTCCTACGATCTGCTCTTTTCTTAGCCGTGTCGTGTTATATCCGCTTTCTTTCAGCGTTTCTAATACATCAATTTTATATTTAAGCATCTGCACACCTCTCTTTCGTATTTATTATATACCTGATACATTTTTATTTCAATTAATTTTACACCAAAAAAATACACAATTATCGCTGATATTTTTGCACTTATTTTGGTGTATTTGTATATTGCAATTACACTGTTTTTAGTGTATTATAATATTAACAAAGGAACAGGAAAACAAACGAAAGTGAGGATTTGAATATGACTGGATCTATTAAAATCAACGGAACATATGGAGCGAAAATTGGAAATTTACAGGTATTCACTTATGAGGGTGCTGTTAATGCTTATAAAATTTTCTGTGAGCTCTTCAATCGTGACATGACAATGGAAGCGTCAGCGGTTATGAGTGATGCATCACTCGATATGCACAGGATCGGTTTTACATGGGACGAGATCGAAGCGATTGAATTATCAGTATTATGAGCCGAAACGCTCCGTCTGGAGCGTCCACCGTGGAATGGTCGCCCGGTGCTGATGATGGCAGACCAGAAAGGGAAAATATGATAACATTAAAATTTGAAAATAATAAAATCTATAGCACTTCTTCACTTTGGGAAAAAACTGATGTTTTTGAAATAGTGGAAAAAATCCCGACTAACTTTTTCGTTTGGAATATCGGAGAAAACATGGGAACGCATGATTATATTCCGTTTTGCGAATCGGTAAACAATGATAATTTTGAAATCAATGCTGAAACGCTTAAAGCTGTAAAGGTTTCACCGGATGAATGGAAAAAATTAAGTAAAGCGGCACATTGTGGCGTTGGAAATCTTAAGCAGGCGGAAAAAGCATTGAAAAGCAAACGCCGTGGATATTGGAGCGACAGAAAAAGAGCCGCCGCAGAACTTACAATTGATATCTTTCGCAGAATTTGCAAATAGTCGAAGCCGCCGCCCGGCGGTCTGCAGGAACTGCCCCACCTGCACCGATGCGACAGGGAATAAACGAAAGGATGGTTGATTTTATGATTGAAAAAATAATGATACTACATGAATTGAAGCTTGCCGGATTTGACATTTCTGAAAATCTTGAAAAAATGTATCGAAAATATGGGAAAGAAGAATTTCAGAGAGAAGCACAGTCTAGCGGCTACGGTTTTATTTTAAAATAGAAAGGAAGGTTGATTTTATGACGAAAGCAGAACTTATGAAAGAATTTAAAGAACTAGAAGAAGAAAAGCGAGTGCATATCGACGGCATTTACTGGAATAGTAAAAAAAGTGAGATTGAAAACGCTATAGAATGCTTAAAATGTCCGGATGAATTGTTAGAAAAATATCTCATTGTTTTATCATTGAAATATGAAAACACCGGGCGGACGATCGCTAATAATGGAGATTTTAAGCATCACAGCTACAACAGGCTTTATGTATTTAATACAGCACGTCAGATCTTAAGAAATTAGACAACCGCCGCAGAGGATTACCGCTGGATCACTTCCGGCGGTTTTTTTGTGTGCGGATTTTTATTTTTATATCCATATTCTGCCTTGCATATTTTTCCAATACAGACATTTTTATGCGTGCGTGCTATATTTTATCCTATGCGTGATAAAAACTTTTCTATGCGTGTCATGCGTGTGTCTATGCGTGTATTTTAAATAATATGCGTGTGTCTATGCGTGAATCAAAGCATCATGCGTAGCTGTCCGTTGCTTTCTTCTTCGTACAAGCTCTGGCTGTTAAGCATCCTTAATGCCATTTTCTTTTTTCTGTAAAAATGCGTGCGAGAAATCGGCATGATCCCATAGTGTGCTTCCATTTTGTCATATGAGATATTATTTAAAATTGATTCTGCTATTTTATCGCCCAGGTAATCGTCTATGCGTGTGCATATCTCTATCGTTTCCTCTCTACTCATTTTAATAATCTCCCTATGCGTGACACCTAATTTTCTTACAACATTATACCATATATCAGTTTATAAAAACACAATATATTATCGTATTCATGCAACATTATTATATTTTTATTCATTTAATCATTGTTATTTGATATGTATTTTTTTATCGGTTCTTTCTTGGTTTTTTTAATACTTTTCGGTATGATCTCCTTCTACTAACAACCACTAATACACTTTTATTTTCGTACAATATTAGCCAGCTGTCCGGTATAAGTCCTCTCGACTTTAAAAATATTCTTTCCTCATTTATCGGTTCTCTTCTTTTATATTCTCTTTTTAACATGTCTCCTCTCCTTTATTTTTCACTAAATGCTTGTCGTCAAACCATTTTATCGTGCCACCTCCAAACTTTACTTCCGGCTGTATGATAATGCTTTTTCCTATATGTTTTACTTCACCGTTTTTTATTGCAGTGAAAAACTGCAATGTTGTTTTATCCATGTTTTCAATACCTCCGTTAAAGTTCAGTTTAGATTACATACCCATCATTTTTTCATATTCTTCAGATTGTCTGGATACTTCCTCAAGCTCTAGGAACTCTTTGTATGAACAACCCTGTGATTGTGCGATTTCCCAACGTTCCTGTTTTTTCAGTTCCTGTTCCTCTTTAATTTTGATATCACGTATCTCCAGAGTCAGGTTATCAATTGTATTGTCTAGAATTTTACAAACCCTTTCGCTTTTAGTCAGCGTATCTGTCTGACCTGCTGTTGCTTTCTTTTTATTCAGTTTTTCAATATATTTGTCTGACTGCTCACTGGTAATATAATCGCTCGCATACCAATCATTTATCTCTGAATCTGTATAGCATTTTTCCCCACAGACCATAACATATACATCATTTACTTTTGCTCTTTCTTTGGCAGCTTTCTTCAGGTATTTATCTTTGATTTTTTTATATTCATCTCTTACCGTCTGCAAAGCTGTTAATTCTGCATTATCCATACTCAATACCTCTCTAAAATCTAACTTTACATGCAATTCCTAATATATTCTTCCACAGCAGTTTTTGCATTTTCAGGCTCACAATAAATCATGCAACCGCTAATAGTGCTGTCTGCAATATCAGAGTCAGTTAAGTCTGCACCATTTTTTTCAAGCCATGAATCCAATTTCTCACACACATCCAGCAACTCCATTGCTAACCTTTCTCGTCTGTCGATGATATTCTGAATTTTCTTTGGAATTTTCATTTTGTTACCTCCACTAAATGTTCAGTTTAACTGATTAGTTCTTTACACATATTTTTAAGTTCATCGTAGTATTTTGCTTCATCATCAAGTAAATCAGTGATTGTTTCTAAAAATACTCTTTCCGCATCTTCCCAACTATGAATATCATCATCGATTAATTCCTGCACGTTTCTGTTAAGGAATTGATAACCATATATTTTTTCATTTTCGGTACTTTCGTCAAATAAAGTTGCCACTCTATCTGTGTCATATGCATATAACACTTTTTGCTTATTCCAATAATCATTTTCAGGTGTTACTTCTACCAATCTCATAAATTTCTTTCCTCCACTAAATTCTAAATGTTCAGTTTATCTGTACATTCGCCTGCAATTACCGCCCTTGCAATGACGCATAAGTGTATCATCTCTTATCTTTTCAAGATAATGTTCGCTTTGCTTGTTTGAACAGTAATAACATAGATTTTCAATATCGGTTTTTTTATGACTGCAAAACTTGCAATTTCGCAATTCATTTTTTAATCTTGCCATTGTTTACCTCATTAAAATTCTAATTTAACTGACCTTTTAGTTCCCACTTTCAAATTCTTCAAGTGCTTTGTAATACTCGCTTCCCTTAATTTCTGCAAACCCATCACTCTCTGGCGTTATTCCATTCTTGTTAGTTTTAACGTTCAGATAGCATTTTCCGTCATGTTCAAATCTGCTAACTGAATAACCGCCGTAACGCAATTCCTTAAAATAATCTCCTTCTCTAACTGGATGATTATTAATTATGATTTTTCTCTCAACGCATAATTCTTGAAACTCTTTTAATGTCTTGCTGTTTGCTCTGAAACTACGCATCATCACATCGGAATCGCAGAATATATTGACAGGTTTTAATAATTCCTTACCGAACTTTGCATTATTTTCTTCGCAATCCTCAACGTAAAGACGAATACTGTGTTTTTCGAAATCTTCGAATGGTCTATTGCAAAATCCATTTCCGCCGATATGATATGCGTGTCCTGCAATTCTTTTTTCGTTAAAAAATTCATTTATCAATTTTCGTCTTTCTTCATCGTGGACGTTGTAATCTTTAATTTCGTTTAAAAAATCTGCATTTGTAACAATATAGAATTTTTCCATGTTTTTTTCTCCTTTTACTTAATACTGAAATTTAAAACTGCTTAGGCAAACCGGAGCTGTCCGATCCGCTATACTGATTCATTTCTCAAATAATCCATATACCCCATTGATTGAGTAAGCACATACACTGACACCGCATTCGTAATTCTTCCTACTACTTCATCAGAATCCTTATACATTTCGTAGGCACTTTCCACTACTTCACCAATTTGTGTATACTGTGCTTTTCCTCGGCTGTTAATCCAGTCCGTTAAATCCTTTACTTTTCCACCTTTTATCTTGGATTTCAGATATTCGGTCATTTCAATCTGACCGTCACACTCATTATTTCCTAAATTCTTCATTTTCACAGGAACCGGGTACCCTTTATGCGCGCTGGTTCGGCTCCTTTCTTGACTTCATTTCTTTTTTTGATATACTATTTATATCGAAACACTTATTGTGTCGATTGGAAGTGGCGCATCAATCCTGATGAGATTATGCCTAGTATTTAGTGCAATACTAAGCAGCGTAACTGTAATTTACTTTTCCTTCTGTAAAGAGGTGGTACCCATGAAAAAACTTGAGACTGTAACAGCAATTTTTAATTCATTTTCTTGCAACTGTTTATCTTTCATTGGGATTTACGCTGCTACTTCCGCTAACAAGTATAACTTGCTGATGAGTTGGTGAAATTCCACCGAATAGCGGAATGCACTGGTGCATGTTAAAGCATGCACCTTTTTTATATCATCTGATCTAACGGCAAGCTCATCTGCCCTTTGCAGTTGTCCCCGATCGTCGTAGGATCCCATCCCACGCCGATATAGTCCAGGACTTTCGCCCATCCATAATCATTCCCGTCCTTATCCTTGCACATATGGAACATCAGATAATCCCACTCTTTCGGATTGCTCTCATACAACAGATCAAACCGATGTGGGCGTTTCTCCATGTGGATTCCAAAACCGCACATACTGCATCCGGTACGTTGTGCCTTAGTTGTATAAAGCGTTCCATCCGGCTTTTTCTCAATCGTTCCGTAGATTTCCGGTATAATGCTGTCTGGCATTTCAAAACTTTGAGATAATTTTCCTTCTTTCAAAAGTTTCTCATGATATTTTTCTTTCAGTCCGGCTTTCCACAGTTCGTCCATTTCCAGTGCGAGTTTTAAAATGTCCTGCCTATGGAAGATTGCAAATGGTGCCGATCTGATCGTAGATGCTCCAAAATAATTACATCCGTTCATCCGCAGGCTCTTGGCACGTCTGCCACCTTCGGATGCCATCAGTCCCAGATACGGCACACTGTTATGCTCTTTTCCCCAGTCATCACAATTTTTCTCTTTAAGGTAATAGCAGCACTTCGAAGATACAAGAAAATCTGGCTTCTGATAATCACACCCTTCATTTTCGTTTTCATATCCACCGAACAGCTTTAACCATCTCTGTTTTAACTGCATTTTGGAGTTTTTCTGCCATCCGCCATATTCTCCGGTCTCCCCAGTAATAATCGCATGGCGGACAGTTTTATTTTTCTCTGACGGATTTTGTAACAATTCTATCTTGGCAGCCACTTCCTTTGAAATGACCGGAAATCCAAATTCCTGTATGACCTTTGGTTTCGTCCAATAAGTACCATCATCCCTTTTCAGCGGTGGCACATTGATAATTCCAAGAGCTTTATGTACTCTCTGTATACTCTTGTCTTCCAGTGTGGATGCACTTACTCCGGGTGCATCAATTCCGCATACCTCATGTAAAAACAGGTATAAGATTATACTGTCAAGTCCACCGACCGAAACATGGTAGTTGAGCAATCTTCCGTCACATTCACTTGCGAACTCTTCTGCTCTAATCTGTGCATATTTTCTTTTATATTCATATGGCTGCTTTTCTTTCTGCATAAAAGATGCTATCTTCTCATATGCTCCGATCCGCTCCATTCTTTCCTGTACTGATTCCATTTTTTCTCGGAGTAAAGAGCTCTTTCATGCTGGCCAGCAAACCTCTTACTCCTTTCAATTTATTTTTCCGGTTTCTCGCACCGCTCAAATTCGATCACCCATACATAAGGATTCGCATCCCAACCGTAGCGGTCAATGTCTGATTTCTTAATGGTGGAGGTCCAAAGTTTTTCCCATTCCATCATCACTTCATCACATTGACTGCACTGTTCTTCTGTCCCATAACAGCACTGCGAACCGCTTTCTCCGTATGTATTAAGACAATCCCAACAATCAGGATAAGCTCCCTCTTTTATCACATCAACCGGCTTCATCTCCTGCAACCGCTCCACTCGTACATCCGTAACCTTAAGCCAGATACGTGACGCTTCTTTCGGCATGTGGATGGATGGTTTCCACTTTGTAACATCGGCAATGTCATTTCTTTGCCAATCTTCGTAGTAATAGTATCCTTTCGGTGCCTCTTTCCATGTTTCCCGGACATACAGGATATCGCCCGTACAGATAGGACAGGTTCTCTCCGCCGTACTTAACTGTTCCATATGCTCCTTATCAACAAAGTTATGTACTGCATAAGTCCGCCTGTCAGCATTGTAAAAATCCATATCCGGTACGGTATACTCATTTGCATCTTTGCATATACGCCGGGTGCAAGTCTTCCGTCCTTCCAGAATTGCCCGAACCATTTCTGTATTGAATAAAATCGGTTTAATTGACATCTACTCCACCTCTCTTTATCTTCCTGCCGCAGTAAGGGCAATACTTATAGCCGTTTTCTTCTGGTGTACCCTCAAATATCAACTGCCGGTTTTCACACTCTGTTACATAAAGGTTTGATTCTGAATCTTCGATTTTCCACTCACATGACTGTTCCGTGGCACACTCGCCTTTCACAATCTCAATAGCCTTTTTATAGGCTATAAGCATTCCTAATTCCTTTGGTTTATCATTTACAATATCATCAAGTACCCTATTTACTGGTACAAGGCTTTTCAGCTTTTCCAACTGCTTCACAACCTTGTCCGGGTCATAGGCGGTCGGCTGTGCATCAATCAGCTCACACAGTGCATTAGCCTTATTTGCAGGATAATTATTGGAAATAGCCATTCCTGCAACCTGTCTTTTAAATGCATCCGCATCAATCAATCTTCCCATCGTTCGCCCTCCTGTTCCAATCTGTAGTTGCTTTCGTTCGCTCGTCTTTCCCTGTTCTGATGCCTCCGTCCTGATCCATGTACATCTCACATTCATAGCTTTTTGGAAGTTCTGTTCCGCATTTCATGCATTTGATTTTGAACATTACCCCAACAGCCGAATGTGATGACTTATTTGTAATGGTTAAGAACATTGCGTTTCCACCGCAGAACGGGCATGGCTTAAGGCTTTCACTCATTCTTCATCACTCCAATCTATGCACTGTCCACATGCCGGACAAAAATCATAATCGTCATAGTCAACTTCGTAATGCTTGCCACAACAAGGGCAAATCCATGTATCGTATACAAGATGTCCGTCCGAGTATCCGTCTCCCTCGTAATCCGGTTTCTTCGCTGTCTGCTTCTCCGTCGCCGCCTTGCATTCTTCCGGCGTGCCGATTTCTTCATATTTCACGCAATTTTCAATAACCTGTCCGACTGTTCCATGTTTTTTAGCAAGGTAAACATATTTCATAGCTGCTTTTAATTCTTCTGGTGTGCCGATTGTGCGGTACTGCTGTACCTCTTCCAGTGCATTGATTGCCATCTCGTAACCTTGGATTTCTCTTTTTCTCTCGTAATTCTGTGTACACATTTTGGCTAAATCAATAGAAGTCTTAAGTTCTTTAATTGATTCATTCTCCGTCATTTCACACCTCCAACAGTTCCGGGTTGTCGATCATGTTGCCGATCACTTCAAAATTCTCTGAATCAAAATCATCCAGTTCCTCATAATCATCACAGCCAGGTTCTTTCGTACACCATCCGTTTTCGTGCCACACGACACGCTTTCTCGTCTCATCTTCTGGAAACTCATCATCGATATGCCCTGAAAGAATGTCATTCTCAAAAATCCGTCTGCCGCTTTTATCATTAAGTCCTGTGCACTGGCAAATAGTTGATGGGTCTATCTCGTAAACAGCTTTTTTACTTGCGAAAACCGGTTTAAAAATAAGCGGTCTTCCTGCAAGTTCATAATAACTACCAGACATCCATTCTCCGTCATCAATGCACTTTCCGCGGAATAAATATCTATCTTCCATCCTTTTCCTCCATTTCTTTCAGCTTGGCTCTGTCTAAAATCTGCTGAAAATACCACTCTAATTGTTCCTTGTCCCCTTCTTTTTCGATCAAAACAGCGGCATCGTTCCAAGTCGAATCCGTCAAATTGATTCCTCCGGTGATATAGATATCATCGATCCTGTAAAATTTAAAATGCGACTCTTCTACCGGATAGACATTTATACGATAAGTGCCCATGATATCTTCCATTTCTTCTAATCTTTTTTTTCTATCGATCGCCGTCTCTCCATAATATGAATTGTTATATTTTTTCATCGGCGGCATTCCTACAACCATATCTGTATTGGTATCCATTAAGGTGTTCAGAAAATTCAATACCATAGATTCTCGCGTTTTAAGCTCTCCTAAACAATTTTTAAATTTTTTGTCAGAAAATGATAAACCATATGTAGCGATCTCTACTCTTATATCTTCTGGCGGTTTTTCTCTGAGTTTGTCATATAACACGTCATTTAAAAAACTCATCAATTTTACTGAATTTAAAAAAATCATATTTCTACCTCACTAAATCCGTTATTTTAACAGATACCCCTTTATATTTCCCGGTGCGACAATACTCTGCGGTATCAAAAAACATAATGCATCCATCGTCTTTTCCGGTATCTTCACTTCCTACAAGTGCTATGCTTACACCGTTTCTTATCAGTGTATTTTTTAACAACATCAATGCCGCTCCTATCTCCTGCTTGGTTTCATCCGTCATTTCAACTTCACCTTTCTCTTTCTGCCTTTCTTCTCAAACTTATCGCACATCACAACCGGGCACTCACGCCTTAATCTGGTCTGTAAATAATATCCACACATGATTTCTGTCTGGTTGTGCTTGTATGCATATTTACATTTCCGGCAGTATTTTATTCTTGTCTTTGTCATCTCTCCCATTGGCATCACTCCGCTATATCTAAATCACATTCCTGCTTGAAATATTTCACAACATGGTCGTCGTTCATTCCCTCTACATAGTTCTTGGAAAAATCCAGCATCCTGTTCCACCATTCACGAATCAATTCGCCACTGAATTTGTAATTGTAATGCAGTGTATAAACTGCAATCACCAAATAACACTCAATGCCGTCATTCATGTTCGAAATTACGGATTTAATCTGGTTCTGCTTAGGATTCTTGCCATACATACGAATCTTGGCTCTGTACGGAAAATTCCTTGCTTCTTTCTCACAATCAAACCCAATGTTTTTTATAAATCTTTCTTCCTCTGCTCTAATGGTGGATACATTTTTTATTTTCTCGTTATTCTTCCGAAGAATTTCGTTGTAATTCTTTAGCTTCTGTTTTGAGAAATCTATGTCATAGTACAGAACATAAAAGCATGACATCTGCATTGATTTGAATGTCTGACAAAAACAATTGTCAGATTCGCTTATATGTCTGGCTATGCGCTGCATTGTGAATTTATCCTCATAATTTTTCGGTTCAAGCTTTCTTGTCTTTTTTCTCAATGCATTGCTCATGTTTTTCCTCCTGTTATCACTTTTTCAATGATTTCCTCCTGCATCCGCTCTGCGATATGATCCCGGACTGATTCTTCTGGGAATGCGATCTGATATGTCCGTTCCTTGATCCGGTTCGTGATCCGGTCATCGTAGGATAGTTTGTCCAGCGGATCATTACTCGTGAAAATCGTTACCTTCTGGTTTATGTAACGCTCGTTGATGATCTGGTACATTTTATCGTTGATCCATGACGCCGGTGCTTCCACACCAAAATCATCAATGATCAAAATATCCGTTGTGGAAAGCGCATCTAAAAGCTGGCTTTCACTGCCTGCTGCATCCCTGCGCCATGTATTCTTGATTTCCTGCAGGATGGTCAGTGATACTGCAAATTTGACTGTGTATCTTTTCATCAGCTCATTTGCGATTCCGGCAGCGATCCTCGTCTTACCGCTTCCCTTTGTCCTCGACCAGATATACAGTCCCATGCCTCTTTCCTTCTGGCTCTCGAAATCATCCAGATAGATTTTTATGATTTTACAGGCATCTGACACCATCTTTTTACTTTCCTGCTTCCTGTACACATCCATCCGAAATGATCTCAGATCCATCCCGCGGAATGCCTCCGGTATATCTGCGAATCGCAACCGCCTTGACATGACCGCTTTCTCACGGCACTTACACGGTACTGCGATTTCCACACCGTCTTTTATTTTTAAAATCCACTCCCGCCCTTCACAGATAGGACACACATCAGAATCCCTGGAAGTCTCCGGTGTCTCCGAATTCCTGCATAAGTTCGTTGAGTGATTTTTCATGTGTTCCAGTATCTCTGCCAACTGATCCATCGTTCTCTCCTTTCAGATACTGCATAAACAAATTTTCTTTCAAGAAATTCTCTGCATTTTTAATATAACGATCAGGTGTCCTTTTCTTTTGACAATCAACAGCGTAATTTTGTGCAGCCATTATCAGATCATCTTCCGTTACACCAGCCAGTACCGCATTGCAATATTCTGTTTCAGCAAGACAACCAGTACACCGTTTCGGATAGGCTGCGGCAAACTCTCCGAATTTTTCCAAGGGGGATATAGGGGGTGTGTTTCTTCCCTTCTTTCCTTCTTTCTTTTCTTCTATTGTTGTCGTTAGTTTGTCGTTAGTCTGTCGCTTGTCTGTCGGTTGCTTGTCATTCTGCTTGTCGGTTGTCTGGTATAAATCGTATTTAACTACTGTAAATACGCTAAATTTGTTTGTCGTTTTGCTTGTCACTTCGCCTGTCTTTTTCAAATGCGAAATTGCTGTGCGAATTTCACGGTCTGTAAGCCCTGTTTCGCCCGACAGTTTCCCGATGGACGAGACAAACGATCCACGTGGAATCGTTGTCCCTTTGAAATTTCCATCCTTCCAATTGGCTTTCAGCAACATATGGATAAACAGCCGGGTTGTATTAATGTCTGTGTACCACTCCCAATCCAGAAGTCCACGGCTCAGTTTTATGTAGTTGCCATCCACCAGATCACCCCGTTTCCAATTCCGATATTGTCACTTCTGTACGAGGATGCCATTTATCTACATCCACATAACTCCCATCAGTGGAAACAATGATTTTACAGTTATCATCCTTAAGGATCTCGTAATGTACCAGAATGTCATGCAATGCCTCATGCAAATTTGTCAGATCAACTCTTCTTCCAGTTGGCATATAATACACAGCTTTTACATTCACAGGGCTTTCAATGGTCTTTATATCCGGCATATATGCCCTGCATTCCTTTTCATACTTCGTGTAGGCTTCGGATGGGATGATAAATGGTCTGCCGCTCCCGGTAAATACAATCCTCTGGCTATTCTTTTTTGTGATCGGTTTCAACGGTATTGTAAATTTATACTCCATCGACATCCTCCAGATTCAGTTGCGCATTACTGTCTTTGATTTCTTCTGCCAGTACATACGGTGGTTCATAGTTTCTTACGATCTCAATAGCGATATTTTTCTGATTTCTGTGGATGCAGTTATATTTGCTTACCTCGAACTGTCTTTTTAATTCCCGGTAAATATCTGAATACACCTTTCCACGGATGGAGCTGTCATGATATGCATTGCTGTTCTTACCGCCCAAGCAATCAATCACCCGCTTATTTACTTCCGCTTTCACATCATCTGCGTCCGATGGGAGCAACGGCAACGTTTCCTTGAAATCCTGCAAATCTCTGTTGATTGCATCCACTTTACTGTCTACTTCTTTGAGAGCTGCAAACTCCATTTCCAAAAGCTGCATTGGAGACTTCGGTTTCTGAATAACATCTTCCATCTCATGAAAACGATTGATGTAGCGTGCCGTGAACTCTGTTCCTTTAATACCTGTCAGTTTATGGGCGATGAACTCGCAGCCTTTCTTGGTAATGTCATAACATGGTAATGTCTTATTTTGCTCTGTTTTATATGTATTTTCTTTAAAGAAATCGGTGGGCTCAATTTTGAGCTCTCCTAATTCCTTTACATAAGAACGTACATCTCTCATTAAATTTTTATGTTCTTTTTCCACCATCTCCGCAACCTCAACTGAGGTAATTGTTTTCTGTTCTAAATTCAAAACTTCTCCTTTCTCCCGGTACATGACAGCACCGGGAAATCATGGCTTCCAACAATCGTGATATATCATTTTCTGCATGAATAGGTTTCTTTCTGCCATTTGGCAAGGTGTTTCAACCCTATAAATCCTTTACAACAATTCCATAGACCTTATACATCTCTCTGAACCGGATCACTCCAAGGCTGTGTGCCAGTGTGTGGTGTTCTCTGCACAAACAGATTTTTTTATAACTGGAATCATCTACTTTTGTCCTGTCATTACCCATTCCGATTGCATCCTCATGATGAATCTCTCCATCTTTTCCGCAGATTGCACATTTTTTGTGTAACAGGCAGTAGTAAAGATATCTTCCTATGTCATCTGTACGTTCTATTGCATTGTCAGAAAGCGGTATTCCGTTCTCTAGGGCAAATTCCAGTATCGTGTTGATAAATTCCCTCGCTGTGTCCATAGAACAGTTGGAAAGACTGAAATACGCATCACCGGTACGCATCATATGCTGATACTTCAATATCTCTTTCATTTCTTCCGGAAGATATCCTGTCCAATCTGAAATGTCTCTGATAGTTGCATATGCTTTTTTTCTCTGCTCTGCTGATATGTGCCTGCCATCATCAAACCTGATCTCAGCATTTCTAATTTTCTTTCTTTGGAACATGTCCCCAAGCTTCAGATCTGGAACAGATACAACCAAGTCTGTTCCGTCTTTCTGCTCTCGGTATTGGTTAATCTTTACAAGTGCGTGCATTAGTTATCAACATCCTTTTTTCTGACATCATAAAGAAATACTCTGCGTTTCAACGATTCATTTCTAATGGATAATGCAACGATCTCACCATCTTTAATAATAATTTGTTCAACCTTGAACTTATCGTATGTGCTCCACTTATTATTTTTTTGTATAAGTGCAACATCATTTGCAGGGATCCATATATATGGTGCAGTGTAAAGTTCTCTTCCAATTCCCCAGTTAAAGCAAGCACGCTTGAAAGAATCCGATGCCTGTCCTTTTTCTTTTTCCGTATATGATTCAGTTCCTACATCCTGCTTCCATACCCAATGATCGCCGTCTTCTGCCGGAAAATTAATACCTACATTGCAAAAGAGATTTCCATTAATTAACTCATGTTTTCTCTGCCATCTCTCTGATCCTACAGATTCGTCCAGAATGCGCATATCACATCTGGCATCTTTATAAAGTAAAAGGCTGCAACCTTTCTCATTTACGGTCGCCACTCTGGCATCAATCTCTTTTTCTGTTAAAGCTCTAAATTCCATTATTTCTCCTCCACAATTCTGCTTGCCCACATGTCAGAAAAATGTAACAACAGATACAACGGCGTTTCTTTACCGGAAATATCATATTTAAACGATCCATACAGTCCATTATGCCAAAGGATAGCCTGCTCTTCTTCCTCTGTAAGCTTGATGAATCTTTCAGCAATCGCAATACTTCTCACTTCATGCGGAATATACAGAAGTTCTTTATTTATCTCATATGGTTTTGCTTCTGACTGTACCAATGGATATTCTCCATTTTCATCCTTTTTCCGGCTCTTGATCATATTAGGTACATAGTTTGGTTTTCCATAATCTCCCATCTTTCCAAGATCATGCAGCAAAGCACAAATGATAATGGCATTCTGTGTTTCATCCGGTAAAACTTCCGATCCTTCCGCCAATAAAAATGACATATCCTGCATGATTCCGAGGACATTCCAACTATGTTCTGCTAAACCGCCCTCTTTTGCCAAATGGTTAGAACCCGAACACGGAGCCGCAAAAAATCCATCATTTTTCATGGCTGCAATTAAATCTTTCATTCCATCTCTTTCAGTGGACATAAGTTTTTCCACAATTAAATTTTCAAATTCTTCCATCTTTCTTTTATCCTCTCTTCCTCTGATTCAATATCTGCCAGCTCTTCACGTCTGGCTTGTTTCTCATATAATCTGTGGCGGCGTTCTCTGTCCCTCTCGTACTCTTCGAGCATATCGAGACTGTCCGGTATGTAATCACTGTACATTTTCCACCTCCACGGAATTAAACACGGTACCTGACCATTTCCTCTTTCTGGTCGTCTCCAATAATGATTTCCAGAACATTTTTGTCTAAGGTAAATATTCCACGAATATCTCCGTCTGCCGTAAGTCTTACACTTCCATCTTCCAGACCAAGGTTTTCAAGTAATGCCGATAAATCCTTAAGTCCGTCAATTAACTTTCCGGCATCCGTTCTGCATAATCTAGTTGCTGGCATTTAAAAATTCCTCCTTTTCCATCTGTCTAAAATCTGTAGATAAAACCATGCATCTGACATCTTTCTCTTGCTGTTGCTTCATGTACTGCTCGTCCCGGCATTCTTCACACATGTTTCCTTCGCCGGGATCTAAACTGCATCCACAGATTCTGCATTTTCTGTAAATCATAAAATCACGCTTTTCAAAAATTTAACTATGTGTTACAATAAACGCAGAAATACTTTTGTATTCCTACGGTTAAATAGCATCTGTACTCGCCAAAGTTATCAGGGTGCTATTTTTTTGTCCTCAAATTCCCCAAGGAACTCAACATCAGCGTCAAGCTTGTCCTTCCGGCGGATCATGTAAAAGTATGCTTTCCGCTTTTCTTCCCGGCGTTTCTCCACATCCAAGATCACAACTCCGATAAGTGCAATCACCGCACCGAGTACCATTTCAATCAGCAGAAAAACATAATACATTCCATCCGCATCAAGCATTCCACCCAGAAACATGATTCCAAGCCCTATCGCTATAAAAACTTTTGCTACATTTTTCATGATGCCTTGTCCTTAACCACAAGCTTAATTCCTTCCTGTCTTTCGTAAATCTCTAACAGAATGTCCATAATCTTGTCTTTCCTCTCTGGTGTAATTTCCATGTCTGCTTTGTTCATAGGAATCTCCTTTCTCATTATTTAACGCTCCCACACATGGCAATCTGCTTGTCAACTTCCGACTGTTTCTTTGAGATTGCCATACCATCCGCAACACCAAGAATATAGTTAAAGTTTTCTTTGTCCAGCTGTGATACTGTTTCAGCTAGTCTTGTAAGGGCTTCTTTCTGTTTTTCGCTCATTTGCTCACTTCCTTTCGTTTCTTTGTGAGATTATAATATCACATAGCGATAATAAATGCAATACTAAAATATTGACTTTGTGAGTTTTTTTTGATATATTTATTTTGAAAGGAGGTAAGGATTGTGAAAGAAAGAATAAAACAAATAAGAAAAGCAAAAGGATTGACGCAAGTTGAGTTTGGTGAAAAAATAGGTGTTAAAGGAAATACGATAACAAATTATGAAAACGGATTAAGAAATCCAACAGATGCAGTTATTCTTTCTATATGCAGAGAATTTGAGGTTAATAAGGAATGGCTGGAGACCGGAAAAGGCGAAATGTTCATTCAAAAGACCGAGAACGAAAAGATAGCTGAATTTCTTGCAGATGTTCTGAAAGCCGGGGAAAAAGACCAGCGGTACAGATTCATAGCCGCTATATCAGAACTGGATGAAAACGACTGGAACACAATCCAGAAGCTGGCAGAAAAGCTTGTAAAGAAGTAAAAAGAAAGACAAGGGCAATGCGCAAACCCTTGTCTTTTTCTTTTATCTTAAAAACCTCTTTATAAATGCATATATGATTCGGAGATCATCCTCGTCCATGCACTTCTCTATTAATTCTATTATTTTCTCTTTAAGCTCTCCCATATCCAATACCACCTTTCTATTTGATACATAAAGTATACGAACGTATGTTCGAAAAGTCAATAACGCATCCATTTGTTTTTATCTTAAACTTTCATTTTGCAAAAAAATGTCATAAAAAAATGACAAAAATGTATTGTTTTATAATCATTTTGCTTTATAATTGTAGTATCAAAAGAAAGGGGAGTTCAAAATCATGAACGAATCAAAAGATACTAAAGTATGTAAACACTGTCAATCGGAGATTCCTAAGAAAGCAAAGATATGTCCAGTATGCAAAAAGAAACAAGGTTTACCGAAATGGGCGATTGTTTTAATTGTGATCCTGGTTCTTGCAGCTATCGGTTCTGCTTCTGGTGGAAATTCCGACAATTCAGAAACTACTACCACTTCACAATCATCAAGCACAAACGAAACTCAAAATTCGACACCAGAGGTAAAGGAAGTTGAGACCGAATCAGAGCCAGAAATTGAATATACTGCGGTTGATGTAAGCACCATGATGGATGATTTGAAAAACAATTCAATGAAAGCAGAAGATACTTACAATGACAAATACTTAGAAATTACTGGTCGATTAGATGTTATTGACAGCAACGGTAAGTATATCGGGGTATTCTCTCAGACAGACAAATTTGCAATTGTTGGTGTCCAATGCTATATAAAAGATGATGATGTAAAAGCAAAGGTAATGGAAATGTCCAAAGACGATACTATAACGCTAAAAGTTCATATTAAAAGCGTTGGAGAAGTTATTGGATACTCGGCAGATATTATAGAAATAGAATAGTATACAGTCCCTCTAGCAAATGAGGGACTTTTTTTAAAGGGAGTTAAAAATGAACATAGCAATTTATCCAAGGAAATCAAAAAAAGATGATAATTCAGAATCAATGGAACAACAAATAGACGATTGTAGAAAGTACATTAATAAAACTTACCATAATGCAAATATAATCGTTTATTCTGGCGATTATGCGATCACAGGGCATAGCACGGCAAAAAGAAAGGACTTTCAGCGCATGATGGATGATGTAAGAGCTGGAAGAATCAATGCCGTTGTTATTATGAGATACGATCGTATAGCAAGAAATATGAGAGATTTCTGTAACCTCTATCACGACATGGAAAGCGCAGGATGCAACTTGATATCAGTGAGTCAGCAGATCGATACTTCCACGCCATACGGAAAGAACTTCATGTACCAGATGGCAAACATGGCAGAATTAGAATGGGCGGTTATATCTGAGCGATACAAAGACACTGCAGCTTATAAGATCCGTGAAGGGAAAGCTTACACTGGTAGAGTGCCTATAGGATTCAAAATAGAGAAAATAGATGGTGTAAAGAAAGTCGTACATGATAATGAGGAACAGACAAGGGCTATATTTGATTATTTATTAGCAACCAAAAGCAAGCGCGGCACTGTTTTATGGGTACGTGAAAATTTAATTCCAGACTTCACACGTCACAAATTAGACACAATGATAAAGTCAGATTTATATATTGGGAAAGTAAGGGAAAATGAAAATTTCTGCGAACCTTATTTTACCAAAGAGCAAATGGAAGAAATAAGAAGTATCAATCAGATAAAATATGCTCCGTCCGGTCATATATATTTATTCAGTGGGTTATTCCGCTGTCCTATATGTGGCAGGAAAATGGCAAGTTTTTACAGCATAGACAGGAAGACCAAAAAGCACCGGCAATATCAACGATGCTGGTTTGGTGGAAATGAAAAATTGCACAAAACAAAATTAGTATCAGAAGCAAAAACAGAAAAATATCTTCTTGAAAATATTGATACAGCATTAAAAAATCTTGAATTTGATGTAAAAAAAGAAGCAGGTAAACCAAAGCGCAATTTGAATAAGAAACTTAATGATGCAATAGGGGAGCGTGACAGACTGAATTACCTTTTTGAAAAAGGTAGAATTGATATTCCAGAATACGAAAAGAAATACAGTATATTGTCCGGGAAAATAAATTCAATAAGCGAAGAATTATCCAATAACAAGGTTGTAAAAATTGAAGAATTTAAAAAGCAGATACCTTCAGACTGGAGAGTCCTTTACGAACAACTAGATCAAAAAGGAAAACAAGAATTTTGGCATAGAATAATAAAAGAAATTTATTTGAATGAAGCCTTTGAAATTACTGGCTTTATATTTTATATCTAGGACTTGTACTAAACAGCTATTTCCTAGTGGCTAACATTAATTAGTACAAGTATATTATAAAGGGCGATTAGAAATTCTAACCACCCTTTATTTTACGCTTTCACAATGGCATCATCAAATCCTGCTGCTTTCGATTTATTTTTCATATACAGTTACATATTTTTCTGTTGCCGTGATATACAATCCTGATTTAAGCTTGTACATGCTACCTCCACCTGCCTTAACAGGTCCTTCGGCAATTGTGAATACCTCATTTTTCTGAACACGTTTTGCAACTGCTGCTTTATCCCAGCTTGGCGACTTTCTCACCGCAAGATTATCAACCAAAACTTTCACATACTTCTTTTTCTCCGGAAGTTGCACCGGTGCAACTGGCTTCGGTGTTGCCTGTACATAATCTGCCAGCGCATAAGCAATTGCGGCGCAAATCTGCTCGAATTTCTCTTGGTAGTTAGATGCATCCGGATCATTTACGAAGCACACCTCGAGCAGAATTGATTTTGCTTTTGTCTTTCTGACTACATATAAACCGCTTCCTTCTTTAACACCGCGATTTGTAAATCCGAGTGCTGCAATAAACTCACATACCTCAATGGCATCCTGATACTGTCTTCCTTTATATGTATAAGCTTCTACGCCATGTCCGGCTTTCTTTGCATCATTGTTAAAATGGATGCTGATAAAATAATCTAAATCAGTGCGATTTGCCATTTTTACTACTTTATTCAAGTAAGCTACCTGGCTTGCCGCTTTGTCGACTGTGCAAGGTACAACTTCCACGTTTGATGCTGTAAGCATTTCTGTTAAACGGCTGCATACTTTTCTTGTCTCGATACTCTCTACAATCGCACCAGATGTTCCACATCCCGGTCCTGATACTGTGTGCCCTGCATTTAATCCAATTCTCATACTCTATTCCTCGCTTTCTTTGTCATACCTTGCTTTGTAATACTTTACAACCGCACCAAGTGCCGCATTAAGTCCGGTCAATGTTGCTAAAATCTGTTCTCCATAGGGAAATCCCCATGTTGCACTCAATACACCATAAAATGTAATGAAAATAGGCATCCAGAGTAAAGATACATCCTTGATTAAATCATACGTCTTATTTTTCATTTTATACATCTCCTTCATAAGAATGGAACTATTGCATTTACAAAAGCCAGTGTTGCAGCTCCTGCAATCGCTCCAATAATTGTTGTTAAAACTGTTTTTGTTACAGTATTCCAGTTTTGTGCTGGTCTGGATTCTAACTCTGCAAGTTTATCACTGTGAGCTTTCTGAACTTCAACCATATTTTTAACTGACATTGCAAGTTCCTGTACGGAAATCGTTAATTCTTGGATCTGCTGTTGCTGTTTCTCAAGGTCATCAATACGGTGGTTCGCTACCTTAATTTTTTCACTATGCTCAGTAAGAGCTTTTACAATATCTTCGTTTTCCATAAGCTCTCCTTTCTTTTGTATAATTCAATTATAATATATCGTAATAATTTTTTTGTTCCATTTTACTTCGCATAACCAGAGTTTAACTAACATTCCTATATTCAGATGTGGTCGAATTAGAGTATCGTATGATAGTCCTCAATATTTAAAAGCAAATGTTGTTTTTGATAAAGAAATGCCATCATATGATTATTCAGTTACTATTGGCATTGACTCAAATGTTATCGATTGCACAGCTATATACTATGAAAACAGAAGCGTACATGGATTTGGAATTTCCATATATAAAGCTGACGCAAAATTCACAAGCGTTGACGGTGTAAATCTGTCTTGGATTGCTGCAATGTAGTTTTTTAGCAACAGAAATTCTGCTTATATAGTATTTGCACGTATTTTCAGATTTTTGACCACCTGTAATAATAAGATTTTTTAATTAAGAACAATGAAACCTGCTCCGAGACTTCCACCACCGCTATCGTTGGTTTTAAAACCGCATTGTGTTCCTGCGTAAAAGTTCATTTGCACGCCGTCTAAGCTGGTACCGTTGTCTCGATGTCCCATTTCACCGTTAGAAAAAAAGTCTATGTCACGTTTGTTATAGCCTTGCCAATATACTGTAGCAGTAAAATTTTTTGTAGGAACTATACCAGCACTATTTACTGTGAAAAAATTGGGATTTACACCGACCCATCCTGTTACCCACTGTCCATTGGAATAGCTGTCTATTGATCGCCATCCTGCTATACAACTGCCACTAGGAACACCTGCTGATTGACCAGCAGCATAGCCAGTATTATAGCCATCCTCATATCTTTTAAAAGGGGATACTGTACCGGCACCTCCTGTTCCACTTCCATAGTATTTATATAAAGTGCTATTTTCTGCTGATGAAGTTCTCTGTTGTACAATACCCCAGACAGTCCTTCCTGGGGATAATGTAGTGGTATCCGTGGACAAAGTACCAGAAAACCAATCTACATTTGACGCTACTACATCAAAATCAACTGTAGTTGCAGGAGATAATTGTCCCAGTAAATAATTTTTATTTATATAATCGCAGACAGCTTTTGCGTCAGCAGCAA
>ERZ826242.762-NODE-762-length-42573-cov-4.798274_pt1 | contig 42573 bp, 47 predicted proteins | sample MGYA00519871_ERZ826242 | MGnify/ENA primary metagenome ERZ826242 (study PRJEB31778, sample SAMEA3449226) | human gut metagenome | biome: human gut; feature: human-associated habitat; material: faeces | place: United Kingdom | collected 2010/2012 ... | reverse complement strand
CTGCCTTTAAATCCAAAAACCCGTCCGTCTCCGCCTTGGTGTACACGCTGTCAGCGTCCGCCTTTAAATCCAGCTTATTGTCAGTTTCAGTCTTAGTGTACACATTGGACACATCAGCCTTTTCATCCAAAAGCTCGTCCATATCGTTTTTTGTGTACACATCAGCGGCATTTGCTTTAGAGCTTAGCTTGCTGTCGGTCTCTGTCTTAGTGTACACATCCACAGCATTCGCTTTGGAATTTATAGCAGTCTGGATACTTCCCAGCTCGTCCACCAAATCATCCACACTTGATTTAACAATAAGCGGCACCCTGTCAAAGCGCTCCTTAAGCTCGCTTGCTGAAAGGTCGTCCGGCACATCCGCAAGCGCCTGCACTAAATCACTGTTCTCAACAATCGGCTTTGCCACCGCCGGCGTATAATCACTCATGCTAACACATCCCCCTTATCTGTTTTTTAAATGAAATTCAAATATTAATACTCTTTTACTCAAACTTAAAACCACTATTAACTACTACCAACTGCCATAAACCACTATTAACTGCTGCACTACTACAAACCACTGCTATAAGCCACTTCTACAAGCCACTGCTATAAACCACTATTTTAACTGCCTTTAACCCGGCCAAACCACTATTTTAACTGCCTTTAACCTGGTTAATCCCCTCAAGCTGCCTTTCAAACTCGGCATCAGCACTGCTTGTCTCATTCATATTGCCTTGCGGCATCCCCTCTGCCTGCAAAGGCCCCATGCCCGCCTGCTGCATAGCTCCAGCCGGCTGTGCGCTCATACTATTTGCCTGTGCCGCAGCAAGGCTAGCAAGCCTGCGCGTTTTTATAATCTCCATCAGCTGTGACTTTGGCACGCTTGAGTCATCCTCCAGCAAACTCACATACTCGTCAAATGTGATAGCGCCCATAGTAAATAGCCGCTCAACAGATTGTTGCCTGGCATACTTAGAAAACGGATTTGTGCTGGAAACATCCACCCTGACATACGGGTTAATCCCGCTAAGCTGGGTGTAGTCAATAACACTGTCCAGCCTGTCCCCAAACCCGTACACCGACCACATCTTAAACCAAATAAGCGCCACATCCTCAATAAACTGCCTAAAAGCCGCCGTCTCCTCATTAAGCGGCAGCGCCGCCTGGTCCCGCACTGCAATAATGGCCGTACCGCTTGCCTTTGTAGGGTCAATGTTACCCAGCGCCGCATCCCCCGCGCCCGCAAGCTCTTTTGAATAGTTTAGTAGCTCATCGGTCAAGTTCTTAGCGTCCGGGCTCATAGGCGAGGGTGATAAATATGTAATCTTGTCGTTTATAGACGAAACCCCGCCCGTGTCAATCTCCAGCGCCGTGCCCACCTCGTTCAACATGCCCGGGTTTGTAACGCAGTCGCTGGAATACACAAGCCTTGAAAAGGCAGTAAGCTTGGCATTTATAATCCGCCGCACCAGGTTTCGGTTAATTTCAATCTGGTTTGGTATAAGCGGCTCCACCTGCCCTGCGCCGCGCGCACTCCCCTTTTTCCTGCCAAATATAAGGCTGGCAATGGGGTACATGTCCATGCCCTTTATGACCTTTCCCGGCTGGTAAACCACCTGCCTTGTGGTACGCGTAAAATATAGCGCCCCGTTTTTAACTTCAAGATATAATAAGCTGGAACACTTGTTGTCACTGTCCACCTCCAGCTGTGACTCAGTTGATACTAACTGTGAATTGTCACTGTCCGGCACAATCTGGCTTACTAAATCATCCGAAAGCCCGTTTTGCATTGCAATGCTTTTAAGCTCGTCCACACTTCGCCGCTCGTAGATAATGATGTACTTCTGCTTTTGTAAATCCGGCTCCCGCTCGTCGGCTAAAAATATGTTAGTGCTGTCAATAACCTGGCTCGACAGCCCGCCATCGTAAAAGTAGATGTATGAATCCCCCGCAATTGCCGCCGCTTTCACAATGTCCCAGCACACACTGTCCATCTTAAGCTTTTCCCACTTTTGGGCGGTATAACTGTTAATAAACCCGATAACCTCCTGGTTTGAAATGTCCGAAGCGCTAAAGGTAATGGACATGTTGTTCATCGCAATCATGGCGGTCTTGTACTTAACAGTCGGCGCAATAAAGTTGTAACAAGGTAAGCTTTCACTTCCGTTTTCCAGTCCATACCACTGCTCCCCCTCGTAAAATCTGTAACACTTTAATACCCTGTCTTTTAAAGAAATGCTGTCATGATAACGCTTGCCCTTTTCATACAGCTGCCAGATATCCAAAGCCTCAAAACTCTGCTCCAATCAAAACCACCCCTTAAATCTTTTCTAAACTACCGCACTTACGTACAAACTCTTAAATTTTAATCCAAACTGCCGCACTCCTAAACAGTCGAATTTTTTATTTATGCCGCAACGCCCTGCGCGTTTTTTCTTAACCGCCACACTCATTCATAAACTTTTAAATCTTTACCTGCCCTTTCGCAGTCCCGTCATACCTGTCAATGTTCTCAAGTAGCGCATAAAGCTTTTGCTGCTGCCCCTTTAAATTTTTGTTGCTTTCTTTTATCTCATTCTTTTCTTTAGCACTGTCGCGTATATCTTTTAAAACCGGCTTGTGGTAGCACTTTATTAAACACAAAACCCCAATAACTAAATTAAAAACCTGTAACGCTAAAACTAAACCTAAAACTAAAATCATAAAAAGCTCTCCTTTTTAATCACTATATCCCACACTAAAATAACAATACCCTCTACCTGCCAAAATTAAAATGTAACCTTCGCTTTTGGGACCAAAACTCACTCACAATCAGATTATAACCTTCCCCTTTTTAACCCAAAACTCACTCACAATCAGATTACAACCTTCCCCCTTTTAGCCTAAAACTCACTCACAATCAGATTACAACCTTCCCCTTTAGCCTAAAACTCACTCACAACCAGATTACAACCTTCCCCTTTTAGCCCAAAACTCTCTCACAATCAGATTGTAACCTTCCCCTTTTTAACTAAAACTCACTCAAAATCAAATTACAACCTGTACCCTTTTTAACTAAACCCCCACTCTAAATCGGCCTTATTTTATCTCCATACCCAATTCCGGCATTCTTTGGCTTTTCAAAATTAAAGCTGTACTTGGGCCTTGCCTCCTTCTCTCTTGGCTTTGCCGGCTGTCCCTGCACAAAATACCTAATCGCGTCCGGCGCATGGGTAAACTCGTGCGGCTCTTTTGCCACATCATTCGGGTTTTTGCTGTCCACCTGTACTGCCGGCAGGGTGCGTATAAGGTTATGGCAACAGTCAAACACCCTTAAATCCGCCACCGGCTCCCCCTTTTCGTCTTTGTACACACGCAACCACTCATGTAGGTTGGCCCAGCCCTGCACCCGCTCGCTGGAGGTCTGCCTCAGCCTTATCCCATGCTCACCAAAAATCTGTGCAATGCTCTTTCCCGTGTCCTTTTGCCTTAACCATAAATCGGGCGGCGCAAGAAACGCCCGTACACTATCATTTGCCACCATCTGTAAAATTCGCTCTGCCGCATAAGATACAATAAGCCCGCTCTCATACGTCTCGCGGTAAACATACGCCCTGCCGTTATTGTCCAGCGCAATTAAAAACGCAGCCAACATGTCCAGGCCATAGTCAATCGCCACATACCTGTACCAGTCCTTTGGTATAACAAAAGGCTCTATCACATGCACATTCCTGTCCCACTCACTAAAGAACTGCCCGTCAAATATGTCCCAGTCCCCGTAAAGCAGCGCCTTTTTGTCCTTTTCAGAAAGTGCCTTTAGCCGCTCAATATATCCCGCATCATTATGCATAAGGAAAATGTTGTCCTGTACCCTAGCGGGTATAAAAATCCGGCTTAGACTCATATTCTCATCAAAATGCTCTTTGTCAGGCGGACCAATATCAATAAAGCGCGCCTTAACCCAGCTGTGCCCAACCCCGCCCGGGTTGGTAGTGCTCTTGATTTGCTTAGGGAACCTGTTTGCCCCGCGGCAGCGGGATATGAGGTAAAGGTACATCTGTTCGGTAAAATGAGTAAGCTCGTCAAAACGGATTATGTCATACTCGGCCGACTGATACTTAAACACATCATTTTCACTGTCACAATACCCAAAATCAATTATTGACCCGTTTATAAACCTGCCCACATGCGCACTTTTGTTGTAGCTGTAAATTTCTCTAGGGAAAATGGAAAGCGACACACGTATAAGCGACTTTTCCAGCTCCGGATAAGTCCGGCGCAGCACCAGCTGCTTGGACCCCGGATACTTTAGCGCAAAAATCAACGCATCAATAAGCTGACCATAACTTTTTCCGCCGCCGGCCGCCCCGCCATATAATACCTCGCCCGCTGTTGCTAAAATAAAAAGCTGCTGCCGCTTTGTGATTTTAATGTCTAACTTTTTGTCCATGCCAAATAAACCAAATCCTAAATGCTCGCCTAACTCAAATCATGTTATCCAAAAAAGACCTCGCCTTAACGCCTTAATCCTTTCCCAAATTCTTATCTAAACTCTAAAGCTTTGCTGCACTCTTACCTAAAATCCAATTTAAACTCCTTTGCTATCTTGCACTATAACCTAAATTTCAATCTAAATTCTCATGCCTTGCTGCCCGCTTGTCGGGGTTACTATTCAATCCCCGCCCTAAGGATTTTCATCCAGGCCCCTGTTTAAACCCTCAGGATTTTCATCTGAACTCCTGTCTAACTCCTCAGAGTTTTCATCCAAAACCCTGTCCAAAACCTCAATATTCACACTTAGCTTTTGCGCTTTGTCGTGCTCAACTATAAGCTTTGCCTTGTCCGCTAAATTAAGTACGTCTTTTATAACTGCAAGTGCCTTAACCGCGCCGGTGGCATTAAAAGTATAGTTGCCTTTATATACCCACCTAGCACTTTTCTCATCAAATTCCTTAGCCGGCACAAGCTGCATGCACTTAAGGTATATGTCGTAGGCCTTAGCCACAATCCCGTTTTTGTCCAAGCCCGCAGCACTCACATCCAGCTCAAAAAGCTTTTTTACATACGCCGCCACCTGTGGCATTTTCAATAGCCTGTGCGCCTGCACGGCCGCGCCCTTTTCGCTGTACCCAGCCCGCACTGCCGCAGCCGCGGCCACCCCGTCCTTCCTAAGCTCAGTGCAAAATCGCTCCTGCCTTGGCGTAAGCTGCTTTCTAAGTAACTCTAAATCATCATCTTTCACTTAAAATCACCCTTGCCTTTAAATAATGCTCACTCTTATCACTAATAAAAATTCTCTCGCATATCCTCTTACTCACTCGGGTAGCGTCTTTCCCACTAACATAATCTTTCACTCAGATATCCCCTTGCACATTCGCATAATCTCTCACTCGCTCGGATACCCTCTTACCCGCTCACATAATCTCACTCACTCGGATATCCTCTCACTTACTTAGATATCCTCTCACTCGCTCGCATACACTCCTGCTCGCTAAGAAACCCCTCGCTCACTAGGATGTCTCCTAGTCCACTCAAATAACTTCTCACCCACTCGAACATCCCCTTGCACACTAATATATCCTCTTACCCGCTCGCATAATCTTTCACTCGCTCGGATACCCTATTGCACGCTCACATAATCTCACTCACTCGGATATCCTCTCACTTAATTAGATATCCCCTCACTCGCTCGGGTATCCCCCTCCTACTTCAATTATACACTCAATGCTTTTAAAAAAGTGTGCTTTTCGATTGACTTTTGTGTTTTTTTATGTACTAAATGCCAGCAGTACTTTTTCACATACTAAAATCCAACTGCTCTTTTGCCACGCAAAAAATCAAACGTACTTTTTTTACCATCCCCTTAATTAACTCGCTTCTTTCCCCACCTCTGCTTTTGTTGGCCCATTTTCCCCGCCGCTTTTGTTGACCCGTTTTCCCCGCCGCTTTTGTTGGCTCGTTTTCGCCCGTCGCTTTTGTTAACTGTTTTCGCCCGTCGCTTTTGTTAACTGTTTTCGCCCGTCGCTATAATTAGCGCACTTTTCTTTTTTCTCCCGCGCCTTGTATGCCACAAATTATTAAGGCACGCCAAAATCAGGGCAAGTAACAGACTGACTATACCCTGTATTATTAAACTAAAACATATCGTCTACAAAACAAAATAAAACTAAATTTTCATGCCAACAAAAATAAATAAAATATATAAACTAAACCGCGCGCACGGGGCACTTAGCAACTGTTAACACTTCTAGTTTTAAATCTAAGTAAAACTATCACAATGGCTCTCCTAGCCAATTATACCTGCCACAATGCCCTCCCGGCTAACTATACCTGCCACAACACACTCCCGGCAAACCATAACTACCACAGCATCTCGTCCCAACCTATATCAAACCCACTATCTATATCCTCATCGGTTTTGTACATAACAACCGACACATACCAGTGCCCATTATATACATTGTACCGCGAATTACATTTTATCAGCTTATATCCACTGTTAAGCTTTTGCCAATACTCCTTATCATCGACCCTAAGCTTTGCAATCCTCTCCAGCTTAAGCCTTGAAATTTTGCCGTCAATAGGCTTATAAAACCTGGGCTTTTCAAGCCCTTTTGAACAAACAAACCTCTTGCCGCCCATAGGCTCCTTGCATAAATACTTGCCCGCAGCCTCTGGTCCAAACACATCCGGCATAAACCGCCTGGCATTAACCTTTGTCCCCTTTTTCCAAAGCTGCTCCATCTCGTCCCGCGAAATACCGCCTGAAATAAACATGTGAAAATGCCAGTTGTCTCTGCCCTTAAACTCTCCCCGCTTGTATACCTTTTTTTCAATCACATATATGTACTTAAGCGGTTGAGATAATTTTAAAATCTCATCCCTTTCAGCTTTGTTCGGCACCTCTTTGCCCCTAAGCTCACACAGCCTGCGCCGCCTAAACGTTTTAAGCCGCCTTATGTAATTTACAATGTCACGCCTTGCCTCGCTTTCCGACTGCGGCGCACAAATCGGCATATAGGTTATATGCATAAAAATATCAGTGTTGTCAAAATTGGTATTTATAAGCCGTATAAGCTTTTTCTGTGCCTGCTTTCGGTTATAACGCGCCTGCTCATCAGTTGATAAATTAGTTTTGGGCGCACGTGAGGGATACCGCCTGCCATCGCAGTATACAGGGTAATAATTAAGCTCTAAAAGCCGCCCTGAAACTATTTTTTGCTTGCGTATCATAAAAACCTCCTAATCAGTTAAACGTTTTAACCGGCTACTAAATAACATTACTGCCTAAATATTATATTTGGCTTAAATCAAATTCTAAATTGTATTCGCGCTGCCTTAACTTAAATTAATTCTAAATTGTATCAGCTCCGCCTTATCTTAAATCAAATTCCAAATTGTATCAGAGCCACCTTAACCCAAATCAGTTCCTAAATTAACGCAGCACTACCTTAACCCAAATCAATTCCTAATTGGTTTAGCCAGTGCCCCTCCATCTCAAATACAACGTTGTATAAAGCAGTGCGTAAATATGCCTTTTTGTGCTTTATAATGTAATTTAGCTTCTTAAAATTTTCCATCACTAGCTTAACATGCTCATGCGTAATCAGCCTGTACACCTCTTTTATAAGCTCGGCCGGCATAAGCTCGCCTGCAATTTTAACAGTGTAGTCATCCGGCAGTGACATGACCTCAGCAATAATAAGGCAAATCTCTTTTGCAAATCCAATGTCCTCTCTATCAAAACAGTTAAGCTCAATTTCTGTGCATACCTGTCTAAAAGTTTTTATAAATGACTGACTGGACATACTCTTTTTCTCCTGCTCTAAAAATCAAATTTATCTAACAAACAACCTAACCGCCCTAAAACTAACATCTTTTACTCCTACATATGGTCGATAAGATACTATACAATACAAGCCCGAAAAGGCCATGCGCCAAATAAAATAAAAAAATAAGACTTATAAAAACAACCCGTTTAAAATCCCATCAAACATAACACTCTCATAACCAATTCTAAATAGCTCTCTCACCCCACCGCAAATAATGCTTTAATTCCAAATAGCACTTTCACAACCTATTGTAAACAGTACTTTCAAAAGCAACCCCAAATGACTCTCTCGCATTCCGCCGCAAACAATACTTTTAAAACCAACTCTAAATAACACTTTCATAACCAATTACAAATAACACTCTAACAACCTATTGCAAACAGTACTTTCAAAAGCAATTACAAATGGCGCTCCCATACCTCACATTACTTTCACTCCCCGTTACAGATAAAATTCTCATAAAACTCTAAAACCCTTTCAGGCATAGCCTTCTTTGCTTTCTTAAGCTCGCTATACTTTTTAGTACGGGTAAGTGATAAAAGCCTGTTAAGGCCAACAATCTCGTCCCGTACCAAGCTGTAACTAATCTTATGCCCGCTTGTTGTTTTTATAGCCTCTCCTTCAAGCTCAAACCACTTAGCACTGGAAAACGCCAAAATCCCGCTATGGCGAAGCACCCAAACCGGGACATAAATTTCGCCCCGCCTTGCCATATTAATAATAATTTTATCAAACACTTCTCGCCCATATCCTATATCATACGGGCCCACCATCAACCGCTTTCTAAAGTATAAATAAAGCGGTTCAATAAACGGGTGCTTTATGTTTGACTTGTAAATATACCTGGGGCTGTATAATAAAACCCACTCCTTTTTATCACGCTTCATAAAATTCACTTTCTGCCCTTAAATATAATTTATATATAATGTAGCTTTTTATATTTAAACTCCTTAAATCCACGCTTCCACACTAATTGCTTTATATCCTTTTTAGCTCTGCCTGTTTAAAACAAATATAATCCCTTATTTTTTAAACCTTTCTCTCTAAACATTTTAATATTTATTACTTTTGGCCGCTGCCTTTGTCTATCTGACGCTCAAGCGCCGCAAGCGCAACACTTATTCCCTTAAAATATCCCCTCATCTCAATCATCTGCTCCGGCTCATGGTTTGGACAGCCAAAAGCACATGGTGATTGTAAGCATGTATCACACATTTTATCAAAATGCGGCGTAAAACCCCTGCCTTTAGGCATGGGGATATAAGCCGCACCTTGTTCTCCTGCCTTCTCTTGCATTAGATACCTCCTTGTGATATAATATGTATATGGAATATAAAAGCAACTCTAACGTGGTCTATTCCTGCAAATACCATGTGGTTTGGTGTCCAAAATACCGCCGAAAGGTCTTGGTCGATGGGGTAGACGTTCGCCTAAAGTCTCTGGTTCAGGAGGTTTGTGTAGAACGTGATTTCTCTCTCATCGAGATGGAAGTCATGCCAGACCATGTGCATTTGCTGATTGAAGTAGACCCTCAGTTTGGTATCCATAGGGCCGTCAAACTAATCAAAGGAACAACGTCCCGTATATTGCGCCAAGAGTTTCCTTGGTTGCGTTCCCGTATTCCAACGCTGTGGACAAACTCATACTTTGTGTCGACTGTTGGCGGTGCTCCGTTGTCTGCAATCAAGAAGTACATCGAGAACCAGAAAACCGTGTAGAGGGGTGGTGCAATGGAATATTCATACAAGTTCCGCCTATATCCAACCAAGGCTCAGGAACATCAAATTCAGCGGACGTTCGGTTGTTGCCGGTATCTTTGGAACCACTACCTCGCCCAGCGCAAGGCGGTCTATGAAGTAGATAGACACACCATGAATTACTATGAGTGTGCCAAAGATTTGACCGTTCTAAAGAAGTCTTTGACGTGGTTGAAAGAGGTGGACGCTACCGCCCTACAATCCTCCATCCGTGACCTCGACACTTCTTTCCAGAACTTCTTCCGCCATGTGAAGAACGGTGAAAATCCAGGTTTTCCGAAGTTCAAGAGTAAGAAGAACCGCCGTCAATCCTACAAAAGCAAGTGTGTGGGCACGAATATCAAAGTGTTGGGAAAAGCGGTTCAGCTGCCGAAGCTCGGTCTTGTGAAATGCTGTGTCTCGAAAGAGGTCAAAGGGCGCATACTATCCGCCACTATCAGCCAGAACCCCAGCGGCAAGTATTTTGTCGCTCTGTGTTGTACTGACGTAGAGGTTAATCCTTTACGCCCCACCGGGGCAGTAGTCGGCCTTGATATGGGGCTTAAATCCTTTGCAATCACCTCCGACGGAGTGGAATATCCAAACCACAAGTTCCTGACCAAGAGCGCCTGTAAACTTGCCCGTCTCCAGCGTCAGCTCTCCCGAAAATCAAAGGGGAGCAAACGCCGAGAAAAAGCACGGGTCAAGGTTGCCCGGTTGCAGGAGCACGTTGCTAACCAACGGCAGGACACGCTACATAAGCTGTCTACCCAACTTGTCCGGGACTACGACCTGATTGCCATTGAGGACTTAGCGCCTAAGAACATGGTGCGCAACCACAAACTGGCCCGGTCAATCTCCGACGCTTCCTGGGGTGAGTTCCGGCGGCAGTTGGAGTACAAGGCAAAGTGGTATGGGAAACAGGTGGTCACGGTAGACCGCTTCTACCCGTCCTCCCAGCTCTGTTCCGCTTGTGGCGCTCAGTGGCAGAGGACAAAGGATTTGTCCGTCCGGGAATGGACTTGCCCAGTCTGCGGCATCGTCCACAACCGGGACATGAACGCCGCAAAGAACATTCTGAACGAAGGGTTGCGTCTCTTAGCGTAACCTACACATGGTAGGGCGGGACACGCCCGAACCTAACGCTCGGGGAGACTATGTAAGACCCGCTTGTGGGCAACGGTCAGCGAACCGAGAATCCCCCGGATTTATCCGTGGGGAGTGTCAACCGCAAATAAATATTTACCTGGCACATAATCTCCATTTTTTAATTTCATATAATTCAGTTCTTTTGTCTTTGCCGCAAGGTTTTCGTTTAATAATATACCTCCTCCAACTGTTAGTCCCTCTGGTAAGCTCGTAATAAGAGTATCGCTTAAATCAAGGTATCCTCCAACTGTCAGTCCCTCTGGCAAGCTTGTAATTGGAGTATTGCTTAAATAAAGGCGTCCTCCCACTGTTAGTCCCTCTGGCAAGCTTGTGATAGAAGTACCACTTAAATCAAGGTCTCCTCCAACTGTCAGTCCCTTCGGCAAGCTCGTAATTGGAGTATTGCTTAAATAAAGGCTCCCTCCCACTGTTAGTCCCTTCGGCAAGCTTGTAATTGGAGTATTGCTTAAATCAAGGTCTCCTCCAACTGTCAGTCCCTCTGGTAAGCTCGTAATAGGAGTATTCATTAAATTAAGACTACCATCAATTGTTATATTGTCACTATTCTTATTTTTTTCTAGAATTTCATTGAATTCTTTTAAGCCATATACCATACCTAAATTTCTCCTAACACCAATACTTCTCTTTTCGTTCCGAACCCCTTAAGCCACTCGTACGCCTCTTTTATACTGCCATCATAGAAAATGTCTATAACATTCCCTTTGACCGCACTGCCAGTGTCTATCGCCTTAAGCTGTAAATTGCCTACCTTTAGCTGGCTGCCTAAGTCTATAACCTTGGGGTCAACCGCGCATGTGCTTAAGTGTTCACTATTTTGCCCGCTTGCTGTGCTGTACCCCCAAGCCCCTCCATCACAATGCGGTGTGTACACCGTTATCTTAAATTCGCCTAAATTCTTAACTAGCTTTCCTACCTCTATCTCTTTCCTGCATCCTTTGAGCTCGTCTATAGCACCGCTCAGCTTGTCCATGATTCGGTTTTCAAGCTCCGCCCGCTCATCAGCAAGCGCCTCTACTCTACTAAGCGTCTGCTCGCTTTCTCCCTTAAGCTCTGAAAGCTGTAAATATGTAATAAAAAATAATATAGTCATAATAAAGGCAAAAACTATAAACGCAATGTAAAACCAGTCTCCCTTTTTATAGCTATTTGTCCACAGCCTTTTCATTAGTTTTCTTTTTCCTTTCATTAGCTTGTAGTATTATTTTAGATACTGTAATCCCTTTTTTAAGTTTTCTTTTAATAAATATCTCATTTATTCCAAAATACTCTGCTATCTCTTTTACTGTATACTCAAGTCCGTTATACTCGTATACCGGTTCGTTTAAATTTAGGCAATGCTGTGCGATTTCTCTTGTCGTATACCCTTTTTTGATAAGTGAGTTAATCCTGCGCGGCGTTGTGGCAAGCATTAACGCAAAATCATTTAAATTATACGTCTTGCCTTCACATTCAATCGTCTGATTGGTTGTTCTGTATAATGTATTCTTGGTCTTTCTGAATCTTTTAGCGCACATTTCCTTTTCTTTTTCCATCTGCTCTATGGTCTTGTAAAAAGGGCAGCTTCCAAACTCACACATTCTCACATTAAGCGCGGCACATACTCCGCCCATATATGCAAAACAATCCTTTTTCATAACCCGCTTACCAGCAATTTCTCTTTTTCCTGCGCGGTACACTAAAGAACTCAAGTAACGCATGTACCTCAACAATCTTAGACTTGCCATAATCACAAGCCGGAAAATCCGCACAGTTAAATAACTGGTCAACAGTTGGCTTGCTCCAGCCTGTAAGCTTTGCAACATCCGCCGCAGTTAAAAACTTAATGTATAGTCCCTGCTCATTTATCTTGCTTTCCAACTCATAAAACTCTCTAAGCTTGTTAATCTTTTCATCAATGTCGTTGATATTAGCAGTAACTTGCATGTTTCATCCTCCTTAATAATTTTTGTTGTTTTTTGGTTTTTTTTATGTTATTATTTGTTTAAAGTGTTTTTGCCTGACTGTTTAAGCAGCCAGTCAATCGATTCTGCACGTAAAATCAATTTCAACTTTTCCCATACATCAACGCTGCCTTTAGAAGTGCCAGCTTCTAAGGCTTGATAGTGGCGAAGCGTCACCCCTATTTTATTTGCCAACTCTGCTTGGGTATAATGTTCGCTTTTACGCGCAGCAATTAAATTTATTTTTGTTTTTTGTTTCATCTATCACCGTCCCCTTTGCATATTGTAAAATGAATTTTAAATTCATATTACGAATGCATTATAATGCATTTTAAATTCGTTGTCAATAATTTTTTTAAATTTTTTGAGGTATACAATATGGACATGTTTTGTCAACGCTTTAAAGAATTGAAATTAAACAAAAAAGTTACATATCAACAAATAGCTGATATACTAAATGTTAAAATGCGTACAGTACAGTATTATGCATCTGGACATTTAAAACCAGAATACTATGGATTAATTGCCCTTGCCGACTATTTTAATGTGTCATTAGATTTTTTAGTTGGCCGCACAGATAACCCTGAGATAAATAAGTAAGGAGCAAACCCATGAAAAACTCTGAGCCTAAACAATTTATAGACGTAAAATTTGAGGAAGTAGACGATATACCCGATAGCCCCTTTGACACTCCAAAAAGAAAACGCAAAAAGTCGCGAAAAAGGATTATTATAACGCTCTTAATATCCCTGCTTTCAGTCTGCCTTGTCTGCGGCCTTGCCGCCGGTAGCTGCTATTTTATATATCAAAAAGAGGTATCTAATATTTCAATACTAGAAAAACAAGCCATAACAGCACGAAACCTGACTTCAAATGTAAAAAGCAGCTTAAATAGCATGGGAACAGACCTTGAACGTGCTGAAAATAATTTATCTACGGCATTAGTTGCAAGTGTGGCAAATGATAATTTAGAATTTTATGCAAAAGCATATAATACCTACTATAGCCGTTATTCCAGCTATAAGAATAGACACAGTCACTTTAATGACGTTTATAAGAACTACCAGCAAATACTATCACAATATAATGACAGTATTAATAAATCCGTCTTTAATAAAAATCATTCTCCTGTAGTTAAGGATGATTTTAAGCCTCCTAAAACCTATGATGTAATTATTCCGCCTAACCAGATAATACAAATGGCAAAATCGACTAATAGCGATAGCAGTGAAATAACTAAATTTAAATATAATTTATACAAGGCTTATCCACTTTTTATTTTGTAACAATCCATATAAAGCTGTAATAATCCTTATAAAAAGGCTATTTCCTGCTAATAGATATATTTAAACAGCCTATTCTCCAATAATTTCGCTTACACTGCAATTAAGGTATCTTGCAATTTTAATACTGATTGGCACAGTAATTGTTCTTGCCCCTGTTTCAATCATCGCTAATAATGACTGGCTTATGCCAATCGCCTTTGCAAACTCAGCTTGCGATACTCCGCGCTCGGCTCTAATGCGCTTTAGATTGTATGCAATTTCCGCATTCTTATTAAGCTCATCTGTTTTCGAAGCTGTCATTTTTTCCACCTCCTTAGTAGCACTGCTATCAGTACGATATCAGTTATAATAACTGCAGTGTCAATAACAATTCCTAACATGATTTTTTTCCTCCTTATATGTTTTTTCACTCCCCTGCTCATTGCGTTTAACCTCCTTTTGTGCTATACTGTGATTGATTTAATCACTGTGATTGTATTATATCACCTAATTAGGTGATTGTCAATAAAATTTAACCTAAAAAGGTGAATTTGTTGATTTGTACAAAACAGGAGGTGACTAATTGTGTATAATTCACAAGATATAGCAAAGCGAATAAAAGCCAGAGCTAAACAACAGAATGTAAGTATAGGCGAAATGTTATCAGCTTGCGAATTAGGTATTAATACTGTTTCTAAAATAGCAAAGGGTACGGATATATTAACAAGAAACTTTGCCAAAATCGCCGACTACCTAGACTGCTCTGTAGACTACCTGCTTGGCAGAACAGACAACCCAAATTCCCATAAATCTTAATATTGCATTCTTAATAAAAAAATAGGAGAAAATAAAAATGGAATATTTATTAGCTACGGTATTTACTATCTTTTATTTGATGCCATTTCTGTTAATGTCGAATTTAGTCTTTAAGCTACTGCAAATGCCCTTTGCACTTATACATAGACACGCAGCACGGGCTGTTGTAGTGCTTCAAATATATATGCTCTGTCAATATTTCAGCACGTTTGTCATGTCATTTACCGGTGAGCTTCAGTTTGTAAAAGGATACATGAGGATAACTGTCTCAAACCCAATTATTTTAATGGTCATTTGCACTGTAATTCTTATTTTTGTCATGCTGTCAATGGCCTTTTCGGCTGCTGATAAAGATAGAAATTTTTTATTAATACTCTCGATTTTATCTGTGCCCGCTCTTTGGGTAATATACCTGTGTAAAATCACATTTATATACCAGCCGGTACAGTGGTTCTTTTGGCTTATTGAATGGCTGCTTGCAATTCCTATCCTAGGCAATATCCTTGGCTTTGCAATGGTCGGTTTTGGTTTGTTTTTCATCTTTAAGCTGGTAGTGCTGCTGCCAATGGCAATAGTACGGCTGATTGCAGACTCAAAACAGGATAAAAACACCCGCCCTGCAAATACCACTAACGCGGAATATATACCACAAACATATATGGATGGATATACACCAGGTACAGCATATGAAACGTCAGCTGTGGATATATCTGAAAGCCCTCAATCCGAATAATTCATAAATAAATGAATAACTAATCATCCGCCCTCACCTAACCGTGGGGGCTGTTTTTTGCCTTAAGCAATATGGCGCGGACTATTTTCGCCTCAGGTAATATCTTTGTGGCTGTTTTTCGCCTCAAATAATTCCGAGATATCACAATTTAAACTCTTTGCTAACCCTGGTAACTTATTTGCCCTTGGCATCGCAGCTCCAGACTCCCACTTGGCAATAGTGCTTCTGTCCACCCCAAGGTCATAACTTAATTGCTGCTGGGTAATATGCCTTGCTTTTCTGATTTGTGCCAGATTACATATTTCGTCCATCGTATTCTCTTTTTTCTCCTTTCTCTGAATTATGTTCACATATTAAATCATAAAAAAACATTTGTCAATACTTTTTTCTAATTTTTTTCAGAAACTTATTGACTTCGTGAAGTATATTCACTATAATATACCTGTGAGGTGATTATTATATTTTCTCAAAAGTTAAAATTATTAAGGAAAAAAGCCGGAATAACACAGGAGCAGCTAGCAAAAGCCATCGGCGTAGAACGTTCAAGCGTTGGTAAATATGAAGGTAAAGGCAATATTATGCCCTCTCATGAGGTTTTAGCGGCCATATCCAACTATTTTGATGTGTCAATTGATTACTTGCTGAATAACGATAATTCTAAATCTAAAAAGGGAGTATGGATTCCTGTACTCGGTACGGTACAAGCAGGTGTTCCCATGGAAGCTATAGAGGATATAATTGACTATGAGGAAATAGATGAAAATATGGCCAAGAGCGGTGAATACTTTGCGCTACAGATAAAGGGTGCTAGTATGGAACCCAGGTTTGTAGAGGGCGATGTTGTCATTGTGCGCAAGCAGCCAGTGGTTGAAAATGGTGATATAGCGGTTGTAATGGTAAATGGTGATGAAGCAACCGTAAAAAAGTTTTATCGTGAATCAAATGGTATAAAGCTCATACCCATAAACCCCTCTTATGACATAATGTTTTATACTCCTGATGAGGTTAATACTCTGCCTGTAACTATTTTAGGAAAGGTAGTAGAACTAAGGGGCAAATTTTAGGGCAGCATAAACGGAGGTGGTATAATGCCCAAGACAAAGACGCGCGGAAATGGCGAGGGGACAATATACTACATTGAAAATAAAAAACTTTGGTGCTGCCAATACGTAATAGGAAGGGACTATAGCGGCAAACTAAAACGCAAGACCATATACGGAAAGACAAGAAAAGAGGTCAAAGTAAAGCTTGAGCGGTTTCTTGCAGAGATACTAAGCGGCAAGTTTGTGGACAAATCACAGGTAACAGTGCTGCAAATCGGGCGCAAGATAGTGGACGAGGGTTATGAGCTAAACCACCTAAGCGGCGTGTCATATAAACGCAAGAGAGAAACATTAAAGGTTATAGAACGAGGACTTTTGGGGCGAATGCCTGTACAAGCAGTAACGGATGAAATGATACTGGCCTTTTTTAAAACTATCACGCATTATTCAGCATCTGCGATACGCAAAATATATGGGCTTACAAAAAATATATTTGACCGCGCGGTAGCTGAAAATATAATTTCCAAAAACCCACTGTTGTACTCTACACATTTAAGCATGCCAAAATCCAGTAAAGTAACAAAAAAAGTAATGGCCTTTACAATAGACGAGCAGAAAGAATTTGTAAGCGCATTACAGAATGAGGGCTGTAATTATAAAGAGCAGATGCTTTTAAGCCTGTATACAGGGCTCAGGATGGGCGAGGTCAACGCGCTTACTCGTGACTGTGTTGATTTAAAGAATAGAAAAATCCGTGTAAAGAGTACAATAAGTAGGGATAAGGATGATAAACCAATATTAAGCGATAGGACAAAGACATATGCCGGTACACGCACAGTCAGTTGTGAAAATGAATATTTAATAAATATGTTACAACAAGCGATAAAGGATAGTACAGGTTCATTAATATTTACAGACGGCGGTAAAATCATAACAACCAGTAGAGTAAATATGCAGTTCAAACGCTTTTGCAAAAAACATGGTATAACTAATAACCCGGACGAGGTTAATCAACATATGCTTCGTCATACATTTGCGACAAGATGTATAGAATCGGGCATGGCGGCGGCGGTGCTGCAAAAAATATTAGGGCATACGGATATAAAGACAACGATAAATACATACTGTGATGTATTTGCCGAATATGAACGCGCGAATATAGATAAGACAAACGAATACTTAAAAATAAAAGGGCTTTTGTTGTAACAAAAGCCCTTTAGTACTGCAATAAGTACTGCAACTCTATTTTGTTTTTAAAGATACACAGAATAGTTTAAAAATAGCTAAAGCTCCAAAAAGCTAGATGGCAAGCCAATTTAGGCCTCCACAAAATAAAAAAGGGGGCGGTCAAAAACCGCCCCAAAATGGTCGAGGCGACAGGACTTGAACCTGCGGCATCTTGGTCCCAAACCAAGCACTCTACCAAACTGAGCTACGCCTCGAATTCGATATATTATTATAACTTTAATAAACTGTTTTGTCAACCCAAAACACACTTTAAAAAAATAATAATATACTAAAATATAGGAGGAGATATTATGCCAGATGTATTTATTTCACCATCAACATATCATTTTAATAAAGGTTATGGAACATATGGCACCGAAGAGCAAAGGGCAAATTTAATTGCAAACGTTGTGGAATATGAACTAAACCGAAATGGGCTAAGCACATCTCGCAATAGCCCGGACCAGACTCTGACAGAAATTGTAGCACAGTCAAATGCAGAAAACCCGTCTGTGCATGTTGCAATACAAACACAGGCGGGCAATGGCACACAGCGCGGGGCAGAAATATACTTTTATAAGCCGGGAACAAATGGCGAGCGTCTAGCGGACGATATTTTTGGATATTTGAGTCAGGTTACTCCTACTGAAGATCTTGGAATACGAGAAGGCGCTTCAGTTTACGGTGGTCAGGGCTTTTATGAACTTAGGCGTACAAGAGCACCTTCAGTTATCGTCAATGTAGGTTTTCACGATAACCCAGCTGATGCACAATTTATTATTGAGAATATTTATGAAATAGGCGTTGCTATTGCAAAGGGCATTTTAGAGTATTTCGGCCGCCCATATACACCCGACACACCAGAAAATATCGCCAGAATGCAAAGAGATTATAATAACGTATATTTTAGCTGAAATCTGTTAGAGAATAAAACTCATATCCATCCGCACGAAGCTTATCAATTACAGTGCCTAATATTTCACTATTTGTTTTTGAAGTTGAGTGTAAAAGTATTACTGCACCGTTATGGATGCGCGAATATATTTTTTCACATGCAGCGGTTGCATCTGGCTGGCTTTCAGTATCCCAGTCATAATAAGCAAATGACCAGAAAACATTTGTCAGGCCAAGCTGCTCATTATATTCAAGAGCACGCTTTGAAAACCTGCCGCTTGGAAATCTGAAATACTTTTGTGGAGTAATACCAATTTGCTCAACTAAGCTTTCCCATTCAGTAATCTGCTTTTTATAACTTTCAAAGTCTGTAAGCTTTGTCATATCCGGATGTTTAAGAGAATGGTTGCAAACCAAATGGCCTTCATCTGCCATGCGTTTGACTATATCAGGGTTCGTCTTTACAAAATTACCGTCCAGAAAAAACGCAGCAGGTACGTTTTTTTCCTTAAGTGTATCCAGTATAGCATTATGATAACCATTATCATATCCGGCATCAAAAGTCAAATACAGCTTTTTTTCATCCTTATTACCTAAATAAATAGTGTTATAATCATTTATAAAGGTCGCCTCAGGAATCACCTGGGGTTGACTATTATCTTTTGTCGGCTTAAAGTACCAATCATATGCAGTTGTATCCGCAAGGCTGCCCGCTGATACGAAAAATGGAATAACGACTATTACTAATGGAACAATTATAAATAAGACAATATTTTTTAAATGCTTTTTCATTAATCTCACCTCTCTTTCAGTATTTCCCGTAACTTATAAAAAACTCGCATTTTTTGATTTTTTAAAGTATACATTAATTATATGAGAGGTGGATTAAAACGAATTGCAAATTGGATTTTTTGACTTTATAATCAGCTTAGGCACAAGCCCTATAATGCTTATAACTGTATTGCTAACTCTTGGAGTAATATTTGTAAACGGCTGGACAGATGCCCCAAATGCTATTGCAACATGCGTATGCACTGGCACACTAAATATGCGTAAAGCTGTGCTTTTGGCCGCAATTTTTAATTTTTTAGGCGCCCTGATAATGGGTATTATCAATACTAAAGTAGCTGAGACAATCTATACAATGTTCGATTTCGGTACAAGCAGCAGCTCAGTAGCCGCTTTATGCGCAGCTATGTTTGCAATAATCGTTTGGGCAACTGCAGCATGGTGGTTTGGAATACCAACAAGTGAGTCACACGCACTAATAGCCGGAGTTGGAGGAGCAGCAGTCGCAATAGGGGGAGTAAACGCCCTTGACGCTGAAGGTTGGTTAAAAGTACTTAACGGTATAATACTGTCAGTTGGTATAGGATTTATACTCGGGTATGCATTTGCAAAAGCAATTAAAATAATATCACCCAATCCTTCAAAAAATGATTTGTTTTATAGAAATGCTCAGATTGTAGGCGCTGCCGCCATGTCATTTATGCATGGCGCCCAGGATTCTCAAAAATTTATAGGAGTTATGCTTTTAGGAATAGCTCTAAACTCAGGTCAGGACCCTGAAACTATAAGTGCAATCCCTATTTGGCTTATGTTGCTATGCTCACTTGTTATATCTTTGGGAACTGCGCTGGGCGGAGGCCGAATAATTAAAGCTGTCGGCGAGGATATGGTAAGTATAGAAAAATATCAGGGCTTTTGTGCGGATATGGCAGGCGCCATCAGCCTGTTTTTTTCGTCAGTACTAGGTCTACCCGTAAGTACTACACATGCTAAAACCACTGCAATTATGGGGGTAGGCGCCGCTAAATCAAAAGCAGAAGTGAACTGGAAAATAGCCTTCGAAATGATTACAGCCTGGTTTTTAACATTCCCCGGCTGTATGCTGGTGAGCTATATTATGGCAAAAATTTTTATACTAATAACATAAAAACATCTTAAGCTGCGTGCTTAAGATGTTTTTAATATGTACAAAATTAAATGCTAGACATAAAGTCAACTATAACCTCAACCGCTTGAAGCTCACTTATTTTGCTAAGGTTAATGCAAAGGTCATAATTAGTAAGGTCCGCCCATTGTCTATTAGTATAGTAGTTGTAATAACTCCTGCGCTTTTTATCCGCTTTAGAAATAATTTTTTTAGCTTCGCTTTCATTAACGTTTTGCTCGTTCATAACGTTTTGTATACGCTTTTCCATACTAGTGTGGATAAAAATGCTCACACAATTTTCATTTTTGCGAAGAATATAGTCCGAGCAACGGCCTACAAATACACAATTACCGTTTTGGGACATTTCACGTATAATATCCGCCTGAATACTAAAAATTTTATCGTCTGTAAGGATATCATCATATCTTACAAATGAGCCTTGGGCCGAATACATACCCATTACTACAGAGTATAGCAGACTGTTTGTAGGCTTTTGATTTTTAGTTTCAAAATGGTCCTCATGTATTCCGCTTTTTTCAGAAGCCATAGAAATAATTTCACGGTCATAATATTTATAACCCAGCCTATCAGCCAATAGCTTAGCCAGCTCGTCACCGCCGCTGCAATATTCACGGCTTATTGTAACAATTAAGCCACGTTTCATAATTTATACACCCCCTATTCAACTGAGAATATATAATGATATACAGGCTGCCCGCCCTCCAGCATAACAACCTCAGCATCCCCCGCCATATCTTTAACAATATTGTAAACTTGCTGCGCCTGGTCTTCTGATACACCCTCACCGTAATAAATATTGATGTAATCTCCGCCAAACTCCAGTAACTGTTCAAATATCTCTTTTACCAAACGCTCCATGCTGTCCTCAACAAAAGAGACCTTTCCTTCAACAAGGCCTAAAAGCTGCCCCTCTTTTATCTCTTTACCATCAAACATGGAATCTCTGGCAGCATAGGTAACCTGAGCTGTATGAACGAGCGAAATAGTATCGTTCATAGCCTCAGCGTTTTCTTGAGCGCTTACACTCTCATCAAAAGCAACCATTGCAGAAATACCCTGCGGTATTGTTTTTGTTTTAATAACTATTATTTCGCGGTCACTCATCCCAATAGTCTGCTCCGCAGCCATTATAATATTTTTGTTGTTTGGCAGGATAAATACGGTTTTAGCAGGGGTACTGTTTACCGCTTTTAAAATATCATCTGTAGACGGGTTCATGGTTTGCCCGCCTTCAACAACTACATCCGCCCCTAAATCTTTAAACACTGCACAAACACCGCTGCCAGCGGCAACAGCTACAAAGCCATAGTCTTTTGCCATGGCAGCAGGCTTATCTGAAACGCTCTCTTTTTTGTTTTTAAACTGGTCGCGCATGTTATCAATTTTCATATTAACAAGAGGGCCGTATCTAAGCGCCTCCTCAATAGCACGGCCAGGATGGTTGGTATGCACATGAACTTTTACAATATCATCATCCTCTACAGCCACCACACAATCACCTATTGATTCCAGGTACTCACGCAGCTTTGAAACATCCTTATGTTTTGAATTTGAATCTTTATTAATTATATATTCAGTGCAGTATGCAAACTTAATTTCATCTTCACTCTCAAAATTATTAAACTGAGAGAAGTCTTCAACTGGTGCGCTCTGAGTACTCTCTTTTGCCTCGATTATAACACCGGTATCAAGATATGAAAGCGCACCCTCCAAGATAGTCACAAGACCTTTACCGCCTGCATCTACCACCCCCGCCTGCTTTAAAACAGGCAGCATTTCAGGTGTCTGCTCAAGGGTTTCATTTGCTTTTTTAACGTAATAGTCAATTGCGTCTCTCGCTGTAACAGACTCACTCACAAACGCTTTTGTTTTTTCAGAGGCCACCCTTGCGACTGTAAGGATTGTGCCCTCAGTAGGTTTCATTACAGCTTTATACGCTGTTGTAACGCCATACTCAAAAGCACGGGAAAAATCTTCACTGCCGGCAGATTCAAGGCCAGAAAGCCCTCTTGAAATGCCGCGGAACAAAAGTGATAAAATAACGCCGCTGTTACCCCTTGCGCCTTTTAGCAAAGACGAAGCTACCATGTCCGCCACTTCGCCAATACCCTTATTGTCTATTTTGGATAAAGCGTTAGCTGCCGAGGACATAGTCAGCGACATATTTGTGCCAGTATCCCCGTCCGGTACAGGAAATACGTTTAAAGAATTTATTTCGTTTTTGTGATTTTCTATATTATTTGCCGCGGATATTATCATATCCCGGAATGTATTGCCGTTAATCATCGTGCTATATTCTCCTTAATTGGTTTTCATAGCGTCAACATAAATATTGACACCTTTAACCTTAAATCCTGTCATTTTTTCAACTATATATTTTACCTCTTTAGCCATACTCCTGGTTATTGCCTGCAGGTTGACGCCATAAACCACAATAATATGCACCTCAATAATTAACTGCTCACCTTCTGCACTGACCTTAACGCCTTTATCATAATTATCCTTACGCACCAGCGATACAAGCTCTTCGGTTGTGCTTTTGGCGGCCATACCGACAACGCCATAGCAGTCGTTTATAATATTGCCGACTATATTAGCAAACACATTTTGATAAATTACTATTTCACCATTATGGTTCTTTATCTTAAGCATAAGCTGCCTCCTTAATTATGAAATTACATATATATCATTTTTATTATTCTTTATTTTATTACATTTGAGTGAATTTTACAACCCTTAAAATGAAAAAACGCGGAGGATAAAGCCCTCCGCGCTTTAAATCATTTAAAGATATCCGCTATTTTGTCAAAAAATGAGCTTTTCTTTTCAAAATTTTTCGGTGTCAAAGTGTCCGCAAACTTTTTCAGCATTTCTTTTTGTTTGTTATTAAGGCTCCGTGGAACTTCAACTGAAACCGTAACATATAAATCGCCCCTTGTTTTTGTGCCCATCTTTGGCACGCCCTTACCTTTAAATCGGAAAGTGCTGTCATCCTGTGTTCCTTCTGGGACTGTATACTTTATATTGCCATCCAATGTGGGTATAACCATTTCACACCCTAGAGTTGCATCTACCATAGAAATCGGTATCTCACAATACAGGTCATTTTTACGGCGAGTAAACACCTTATGCGGCAAAACATTTATAGAAATAAATACATCCCCTGATGAGCCGCCGTTTAGACCAGCATGGCCGCGACCCCTTAGTGTCAAAACCTGATTATTGTCAATTCCGGCAGGTATACTGACTTTGGTATCCCTCTCGTCAATAACAACACCATTCTGGCAGTGCGGGCAGGGCGTTTTTATGCGCTTGCCTGTACCCATACATGCAGGACATGTACGCTGGGACTGGATATTGCCTAAAATTGTACGCTGCACTGATGTAACCACACCGCTGCCGCCGCATTGCGGGCAGGACTCTATTTCCCTACCATCCTTAGCTCCAGTACCCTTACAATGCTTACATGTATTGCGGCGGCGGATTTTTATAGTCTTTTCACAGCCAAATACCGCCTCTGTAAATGAAATTGTCATTGCTATGTGTATGTCCTCGCCTTTTTGTGGTGCATTAGCACGGCGGCTGTTATTTCCCATGCCGCCAAATCCGCCCATACCGCCAAAAAAGGTTTCAAAAATATCACCAAATCCGCCCATACCGCCAAATCCGCCGGCAGCTGAGCCGGCGGCGTCATATGTTGGGTCAACACCTGCGTGGCCAAACTGGTCATACCGCTGGCGCTTCTGACTGTCTGACAAAACTTCATAGGCTTCATTAACCTCTTTAAACTTAGCCTCAGCCGCTTTGTCATTCGGGTTTAAATCAGGGTGGTATTGTTTTGCAAGCTTTCTATATGCTTTTTTTATTTCATCTTCCGAAGCACCTTTCTGAACACCAAGCACTTCATAATAATCTCTCTTATCTGCCATAACTACCCCTTTAATTTGACCTTAACTGGGGCATTTGCCCCAGCTTAGGTCATTAAATTACTTTTTGCTTTCGTCATCAGCATCCTTAAACTCTGCATCATATACATTATTGTCAGAACCTGTACCCTGCTCTGGTGCTGATTGCTGTGCCTGGTCGCCCGGCGCACTCTGCGCATAAATTTTTGACGATAACTCATACAGCTTGTTTTGCAAAGCTTCAGTTTCAGATTTTATTGCATCATTGTCATTTCCCTTAAGCGCTTCTTTAACCTTTTCGATTTGCTGATTTATTGCCGTTTTGTCATCTTCCGTCAGTTTATCGCCAACGTCTTTAACTGTCTTTTCAGTCTGATAAACCAGCTGATCAGCGTTATTGCGTATCTCAATACCCTCTTTTAATTTTTTATCTTCGTTTGCAAAGTTCTCTGCATCTTTAACAGCTTTTTCAATATCCTCTTTAGACAGGTTGGTAGAAGCAGTTATAGTTATTTTCTGCTCTTTGCCAGTGCCCATGTCTTTAGCGGATACGTTTACTATACCGTTTGCGTCTATATCAAAAGTCACCTCAATTTGCGGAACTCCGCGCGGGGCAGGCGCTATACCGTCCAGCCTGAATCTGCCAAGTGTCTTATTAGCCGCTGCCATTTCACGCTCGCCCTGCAGAACATGTATCTCAACTGATGATTGGTTATCAGCAGCAGTGGAGAAGATCTGGCTCTTTTTTGTAGGAATAGTAGTATTGCGCTCAATAAGCTTTGTAAATATACCACCTAATGTTTCAAGGCCTAATGACAGCGGTGTAACGTCCAAAAGCACAACGCCCTTAACATCGCCACCAAGGACACCACCCTGTATAGCAGCACCTGCTGCAACGCATTCGTCAGGGTTAAGGCCTTTATGTGCAGGCTTGCCCATATAGTTACTTATTGCATCAACAACCGCAGGAATCCTGGTAGAACCGCCGACCAGCAGTACCTTTTCAATATCACTGGGCTTAAGGTCAGCATCTTTTAGTGCCTGCTTTACAGGGCCCATGGTTTTCTCAACCAAATCGCCGGTAAGTTCGTTAAACTTAGCACGCGATAAAGTTAAATCCAAATGCAACGGGCCGCTGGCATTAGCAGTAATGAACGGCAGATTTATATTTGTGCTCATAACGCCGGACAAGTCTTTTTTAGCTTTTTCAGCAGCTTCCTTAAGCCTCTGATACGCCATATTGTCCTTTTTAAGGTCAATACCGTTGGACGCTTTAAACTCAGAAGCCATCCAATCAATAATCCTATCATCAAAGTCATCGCCGCCAAGGCGGTTGTTACCGCTTGTAGCTAATACTTCACACACGCCATCGCCAACTTCAAGAATTGACACATCAAAAGTACCGCCGCCTAAATCGTAAACCATTATCTTTTGATCTTTTTCCTTATCCACGCCATAGGCAAGTGCAGCAGCTGTAGGCTCGTTGATTATACGCAAAACCTCAAGGCCTGCAATCTTGCCAGCATCCTTTGTAGCCTGCCTCTGCGCGTCAGAAAAATACGCCGGAACGGTAATTACGGCCTGGGTTACCTTTTCACCTAAAAAGGCCTCAGCATCTGTTTTAAGCTTTTGAAGTATAAAAGCAGAAATTTCCTCAGGAGAATACTTTTTACCATCAATCTCTATACGCCTGTTACTTCCCATATCTCTTTTAATAGAAATAATTGTCCTATCTGGGTTTGTAATAGCTTGGTTTTTAGCATTCTGACCTACCAGACGCTCACCGGATTTTGTGAATGCTACTACTGAAGGGGTTGTACGCGCGCCCTCAGAATTGGCTATTATTGTTGGCTCTCCGCCTTCCATAACAGCAACACATGAGTTGGTTGTTCCTAAATCAATACCTATTATCTTTGACATTTTACATACCTCCAAAAATATATATTAAACTTTAAATTAGTTTGCTACTTTTACTACTGCATGCCTGATAACTATGTTATCCTTATAAAGATATCCCTTTTGAAATACCTCAACTATAACACCTTCACCATACTTATCATCATCGACATGCATAATCGCGTTATGCTTTGCTGGGTCAAATACCTGTTCAAGGCAATCAATCTCAGTTACGCCTAAACTTTTAAGTGACTCAACAAACTGGTTTTTAACCATTAATACTCCATCTTTAAGTCCGCTTTGCTCATCACTCTGTAAAGCACGCTCCAAGTTGTCAAGCACAGGCAGCATTGATTCTATTGCCTTAATGATTCCGTCAGAATACATGCTCTCTTTTTCTTTCACTGTGCGCTTACGGTAATTATCATACTCGGCCAGTGCACGCAAATATGTGTCATTAAGCTTTGCAAACTTTTCGTTTAAGTCGTTATACTTAACCTCCCACTCATTTGGCTTTTTTTTACGTGGGGGTTTTGCCTGCTCGGTTTTAACATCCTCCTTTAGCTCTTGATTCTGCTCGTTTTTTTCACTCTGTTCAGTTTTCTGAGACATTTTATCAGCTCTCCCTATCCTTTAAAAATCGCTCAATACATTTGGTGAAATATTCAACCTGCGAGATTGTCTTAGAGTAGTTCATGCGCTTAGGCCCAAATAAGCTGAAAGCAATTTCATCATTATTGCTGGCACGATATTTTCTTACAACAAGCCCCATATCACTAAGATTCTCTCCACCAATTTCACTGCCTATAATGACATTTAATCTATCACTTGCTTTAGTGCTGAGCACGTCATACAGCCGCGTTTCCTCTTTTAAAAATGTCATAACGTTTACTGCTTTGTGCACCTCATAAAATTCTGGGAAGGACAGTAGTTTTTCCTCACCGCTGACAAGTACCTTAGGATTTTTTATTGACTCAACGATATTTTTAATTATACCTGCAAGAAAATCCCAGTTTTTTTGTCTGCTGGCAAGCTCTCTTTCCAGCTCTAAAAACTGCTCATCTTCTAATTGGCCAAAGGTCGTATCCTCTAAATATTTTTCCAAAACATTATTAAGTTCCGCAATGTCATCATCAGTTGCTAAAAAGTATAGCCTGCAAAAACTGTTTTTTACAACACCGCTTTTAGTTATGACAATAAGATTTATCAAGCTGTCACTTGTTTTTACTACCTCAAGCTTCATTATCTTGTCAGAGTTTGAATGAGAAACAACAGCGGCACTTGTATAACCAGTTATTTCGGAAAAAACCTTTAAAGCGTTTTTTAAAAATTCGTCTACACCAGAAGTACTGTTTTCAAGCGCCCGCTCAATATTTAGCGCCTGCTCAGCCTCCACTTCATCAGCCTGCAGCAGATTATCAACATAATACCTATAACCAAGCTCACTCGGTATCCTGCCTGCTGATGTATGCGGCTGTTCAAGATATCCGTCTCTTTCAAGCTGCGCCAGGTCATTTCGCACAGTGGCGGATGAAACATCCATCCCGGCATATTCAATTATAAACTTGCTACTTACCGGCTCCCCTGTCTCTATATATGCCTCAACTGCCGCTTTCAGGATTCTATTTTGCCGCTCTTTCATTTTCAACTTCACCACCTTAGAGCGTTAGCACTCATTCACCTCGAGTGCTAATAAATATAATTTATCACTATTTTATGCGCTTGTCAACACTTTTATGTAAAAAATAAAAAATAGGATATTGATTTTTACAGTCTGGCAATATATAATTATTTTATTATTAATATTATTATTGGAGGGATTTAAAGTGGCTGAGTTTACATTTGAAATTACAAAAACTTTTGGAAAGCTGCCGGAGAATAACAGTGGCTGGGCCAAAGCACTTAACATGGTAAGCTGGATGGGCCGTGAGCCCAAGTATGACCTGCGTGAGTGGTCACCAGATTGTACAAAAATGAACAAGGGTGTTTCTTTTACAAAAGAGGAGCTAATTTCTCTGCGTGATATCCTTAACAATATGGACTTAGACGACTAAATCTATCTTAATAAAAAAGCAGGAGCCTTATAAGGCTCCTGCTTTTTGTTTACTTACTTTTGCCCATACCGGTAAGCATTTCTACTGTTGCAGGGTCATAGTGAGAGAAAAATAGGCTTTCACCCTCATCCAGGGCTTGTATAGCTTGCATATCATTACTGTCAAGTGTAAAATCAAATACATCTATATTTTGTTCCATACGCTCTTTGTGTGTAGACTTAGGTATAACAACAACGTCGCTTTGTATTAGGAAGCACAGCGCAACCTGAGCGGAAGACTTACTATACTTTTTCCCGATTTCAGTCAACACAGGATTTGAGAAAAAGTCTTTCCTGCCCTCTGCAAACGGCCCCCAGGACTGATGCTGGACTCCATACTTTTTCATATATTCATGTGCAATCTTCTGTTGCTGAAACACATGTGTTTCAACCTGATTAACAGCAGGTGTAATATCAACAAACTGGCACAGGTCAATTAACCTATCAGGATAGAAATTAGAAACGCCAATTGCACGGAGTTTGCCAGCCTTATATGCTTCCTCCATGGCCCGATAAGTGCCATAATAATCTCCAAATGGCTGATGTATCAGTAAAAGGTCAATATAATCTGTTTTGAGATTTTTTAACGACAGGTCAATAGACGCTTTTGCTTTCTCATATCCGGCATTTGAAATCCACACCTTTGTTGTTATAAAAATCTGGTCTCGTGAAATACCGCAATTTGCGACAGCGTTTCCCACAGCCTGCTCATTTCCATATGCCTGAGCTGTATCTATAGCACGGTAACCTACGCTTAATGCATCCAATACACAACGTTCGCACTCATCATTACTAACCTGATAAACTCCATAGCCAAGCTGCGGCATTTTTACACCATTGTTTAGTGTTACACACTCCATTTTTATAACTTCCTTTCACTAATTTATTATTTTTATTATAACAAATCGAGACTTAAAAAGAAGTCTCGATTTGTTATTCAGTATAAACCAATAGGTTAATATTATAACTCTAAAACTTTTTTTACTGCTGTTAAAAATAGCTTTACCGTTTCAGATGGATCATTTGAGTGTAAAAGTCCAAATGGTATTGAATAGTTCCAGTCTACTGTCAGTATTTTAAGCAGCGGATGAACATATCTCCAATTTTCTATTGCCATTAGTACACAATTGTTATTTTCACATTGATTAAATACCGATACATCATAAAAATTAAAATCAATAATTTTTATCTGGGGATGATTTTCCCAAATATCATCTCTAAGCAGGTCAACATAATGGCTCCATCCCCTATGCATTAGCATAAGATTTTCACCATAAAGATCCTGGATAGAAAGCCTGTCCTTTTGTGCTAGGCGATGGTGAATCGAAACTGCGCAGCATATCGGTTCCCTTGAAATTTCCAAGCCAGCGCACCGGCGAAGTGAGAGCATGGTTTTATCAAAGATTCCAGCCACAACATCTATGTTATGACCTAAGTTGGCGAGTATTTCCCTTGCGTTTTCCGGCGTGTTTTCAAATGGTATTAGTTGAAATTTTATATTTGGGCAGTATTGTTGTACTTTTGGCCACAAATCCACCATCACCTGTGCCGGAGTCATGGGCGAGGTACCAATACGGATTACATTTTCGCTTTCCTGCATAGAATTTTTTGCTCGGGTAACAGAGTCCTTGCAGTATTGAATGATATATTTAGCATCCTGATAAATGGATTTGCCGGCCATTGTCAAAATAAGCCCACGATGGGTTCGTGTAAAAAGCTTAAGGCCAAGGCTTTCCTCCAATAAATTTATTTGTTTAATCACTGCTGGGGGTGAAATGTATAGTTCATCAGCCGCCTTATTAAAGCTCTGGCAATCAGCCACACAAATAAAAGTCTCAAGTTGTGGATTATACACACTCTCACCTTCCTTTAAATAAAAAGCTATTTAAAAGAGTAACCGGAAAGCATGCCGCTTTCCGGTTACATACTACTTTAATTAAATTATGCTACTAATGAATCTGAGTTGTCACTGGTGTCTAGCAGACCAGACTCATCAGTAGTAGTCGTATCCGGAGTAGTTGTTTGCAGCTCATCCGGATGATACTCATAATAAGTAGTCTCCACATCGTTTTGGAACTGAGTATCTGAATTATAGAAGTTAACAATATAATTGCAGTACCTGCCATATGACACTGGCTCAACATCATCAAGCGTCACACTGCCTGTGTCAACTTTATTTCGCAGGTCTACCAAAAGCAGTTTAGCAAGATCATAGTAAGAATCAGTGCTTGTTTTCTCACCGCTGCTGTCAAAGTTAAGGTCACTGGTTATGCCATAAAGCGAGTCAAGATTCTTAACATAGTTAACAACTTCGCGCTTTGCACTCTCTTTTAAAGCATTAGCGATATAAAGATGCAAATCTTTTCCGCCGTCTTGATTATATACGGCTGTACCTACGTTAATATATGCATCAAAATATCCGGCATAGTTTATATACGGGTCATCTGTATATTGTGTGCACACAAGAAAAGCTATAAAGCTGGCATCATCATCATTTGTAAAGCCGCGCTGTTTGGCCATTGATTTTGCTATCTGGACAGGGATTGCAACTTCTGTATAATAAGTATTTACATTAACCTCGCCTGTAAAGGGTGAATAAATACTTCCTATCTGCATTAATGAGTAAAGATCAACAAGCAATAACTCTTTAGGAACAACAGCGCTACCTTTAAGCTCAGGAATTTCCTCGGCAGCATTATCAAAAGCCTCTGACAGCTTTTCAGCAATCACATCAGTTGAACGGCCGCTCTGAGCATATTTTGATGCACCGTCTTTAGTAAAGAATATACTTTTGGTCTCATCAATATCTCTTGCAAGTACATTGTTTATTTTATCAACAAGATATACTAATGTTTCATTAAATTCAAGCTGTGTTACTTCAGTATCACTATATGTAGAAATTGATGAAAAGGGTTTGTTGTTAAGCGCAACTCCATAACACATAGAGAAAAGCAGACAAAATACACTAGCTACCGCAACAAGAGTATAGAAAAATTGCATCCATAGCCCGCCTTTGCGGAAACCACCCTTGACCTGACATGTTCTCACAATAATAAATACTAAGTATGCCAGAATGCCGAGTATTGCAGCAAAGATAAATATCTCCATCATAGAAATAGGGATGGCGTTATATATCTTTGTAAAGAAGTCGGTAACCGGCCTTTGTAGACCTTTGGTTAACGCAGCACTAGCGTCCTGCGATACGCTAGCAACAATAAATAAAATTAATCCGACAAGACCCAGTACCGCAAAGGACCACTTAATAATGGAAGTGACCAGTGGGTACATGAATAAATATTTCATTTTCTGCCCTGTCGTAAGTTGCTCAGGCGTTTGTATATCTATATCGTCCATTGATATTTCAACGCCCGATGAAACGTTCTCCGTTTCGATAGGTGTCATGCTTTCATTAGTGTCTTTGTTAATATCGCTCATGAAAAGCCCTCCTTGTATCCATATATTATATATATTATACCATAATCAAAAAAAGTGCAAGTACTAATTAATTTTTTTTGTAAAAATTATTTACAATTTGTTATGAAAGCCCCTCCAAGGACTAAATCTTCAGTGTAAAAAACTGCGCTCTGGCCCTTTGCGGGCGCGCGTTTAGGCTTATGAAACTGAGCAACCGCCCTGCCGTTACCTAAATTTTTTAATATTGCAGGCTCTGCAACGTCTTTATATCTAATTTTTATATCGATATTTATAGATTCTGGAATGCTATCGGTATTTAGCACCATATCATCCAGCTCAATATAGTCTTTCATCAATTGACTGTTTTGGCCAAGTGTTATAGTTTTTTTATCGGGGTTAATATCCAAAACATAAAATCTCTCACCAAAGCCCTTGCCCAGGCCCCGGCGCTGGCCGACAGTGTAATTTATAACACCGCTATGCCTGCCTATAATGTTTCCATTAACATCTATAAAATCGCCAGGGGCGGATTTTTGCCCAGTTTTAATTTCAATAAATTTGCCATAATCCATTTCCCTAGGTATAAAACATATTTCCTGAGAGTCACTCCGATTAGCACAGATAAGTCTATTTTGGGATGCTATCTCTCTAACCTTATCCTTACTTTCAAACTCGCCCAGCACTAAGATTAGCCTTGATAAAACAGCCTGGTCCAAGCGGTACATGACATAGCTTTGGTCTTTTTGTGCGCAATTTGATTTTGCAATGTAAAACCTGTTATTTATATTTTTAACTTTTGCATAGTGCCCTGTGGCAATATATTTTATGTTTTTGGAATTAGCATAGTCAAGCAGCCCGCCAAACTTTACAAGCGGATTACAAATAACACAGGGGTTAGGCGTTTTACCATTTAAATAATTTGTAATGAAATTTGTTATAACAATTGACTCAAACTTTTCTGATAAATCAATAACTACAAGTTCAATATTTAAACAATCGGCAACTTTTTTTGCATCACTAAGCTCAGTATCACAGTTATCATGCATTTTTAAAAAAGCACCAATTACATTGTACCCCTTTTGTTTAAGTAAAAATGCGCTTACTGCGCTATCCACACCACCGCTCAGCCCTAACAGGACATCCTGCATCTACTCATTAACCTCAAACAATACGCCCAGAGTATTAGGGCCGCAGTGACTGGTTATAACACAACCGGCTGTTGTTTCATAAAACTCGTCAAATTTAACAAGTGAACGTACCTTGTCACAGACTGCCTTAACAACACTGTCTTCACACTTTGTATGGGTTACAAAAGCACGGCGTGTGTTTATGTTGGGTGTCTTAGTAAGCATATCTTCAACATATTTTAAAATAACCTTGTCATAAGGCCCACGATATTTTGAGCCAACGCCCATAACACCGTCCTTAACCTGAATACAGGGCTTTAATTTAAGCATATTCGCGCCCAGCACTGCAACGGCTGAACAGCGCCCGCCCATGCGTAGATACTCAAGGCTGTCAACCACAAAGCTTGCACGCACAAGCCCAGTCCGTGCTGCAATAGCTTGTGCAATTTCTTTTGCACTTTTCCCTTGTGCTATCATGTCAGCCGCGTCCATTATTAACAGTGCAGTGCCGGTAGATAGGTTGCGGCTGTCAACCACATATACATTTCCGACTTCACTTGCAGCTAAAACGGCATTTTGATGGGTTGAGGACATCTCACTTGAAATATTAAAGTGTATAACTTCATACCCGGCATCAACATGCTTTTTAAAAGCTGTAATATAATCGTCCACAGAAGCCGCAGAGGTTTTAGGAAGCATACGATTGTTGGCCACATAATCATAAATCATATCAGGATTTGCCTGCAGCCTGTCTTTTAGCGGCTTATCTCCTAAAACAACATATAAAGGTAATACATCCACTCCAAGTTTTTTAACAAGCTCGTCCGACAGATCACATGTACTGTCAGATGTTATAACAATCTGCCCCATTGTACAACCCCGTTTCATATAATATATTATCTAAATAGTATAATATTTAATAGAAAATGTCAATATAGTGTTTTAAAATAAGTTTATAAATAGTTTGATTTTTTTAAAAATATGTTTTATAATATAAAGAGAGTAAAAAATGGAGGTTAAGAAATATGCTGGTATCAGTAACAGAAATGATGAAAAAGGCCTATAATGGCAAATACGCAGTTGGGCAGTTTAATATTAACAACCTTGAATGGACCAAGGCTATACTGCTTACTGCACAGGAAAACAATTCGCCTGTCATATTAGGGGTTTCTGAAGGCGCAGGCAAATACATGTGTGGTTATAAAACCGTAGTTGGCATGGTTAAAGGCATGCTTGAGTGCCTTAATATTACAGTGCCGGTTGCACTGCACTTGGATCATGGTTCATATGAGGGTGCAAAGCAGGTTATTAAAGACGGTTTTTCATCTGTTATGTTTGACGGGTCACATTATCCAATAGATGAAAATATTGAAAAGACAAAAGAGATAATTGCACTGGCAAGGCAAAACGGGCTTTCTGTTGAGGCGGAAGTTGGCTCAATTGGCGGCGAGGAAGATGGCGTGATTGGCCGCGGGGAAGTTGCAGACGCGGATGAATGCAAGCGGATTGCTGACCTTGGTGTGGATATTTTAGCTGCCGGAATTGGCAATATTCACGGGAAATACCCCGCTAACTGGGCAGGGTTAGACTTTGATGCGTTGAAAAAAATATCAGAGAAAACAAACGGTATGCCACTTGTTTTGCACGGCGGAACAGGTATCCCGGAGGATATGATTAAAAAAGCAATATCAATGGGTGTTGCAAAGATAAATGTAAATACTGAGTGCCAGCTTAGCTTTGCCGCTGCGACCAGAAAATATATTGAGGCAGGCAAGGATCTGGAGGGCAAGGGATTTGACCCCAGAAAGCTTTTAGCACCTGGCTATGAAGCAATCAAAGCTACAGTTAAAGAAAAGATGGAGCTGTTTGGCTCTATAGGCAAAGCTTAAGTTAACTAAAATAATAAAAGGTACGGTTAAACCGTACCTTTTTATTTGACTATTCATCCGCCTCTAAAGGTTCAGATATAATTTTCCCGTCAGAATTTGCGCTGAATCTGCCTAAACTATTAAGCTGCAAATCACAGACAGTAAAAACCGGCCTTCCATTTTCCAGTTCAAGGTTTAAAGCGGTATTGCCGTCACCTAAATCAGCATCTGTTCCGTTATCAAGGACCAGCGCACCATTGGTATCAATATAGCAGACACCTTCTCCAGTTAAAACAAATTCGGTCATTTGTTCATAGCCTAACACCTTGATTCCGCCGGCATCATAACGTATAAGTTTTAAACGGTTATCCTTTGCGTCAATAGCATAAACCCCGGTACTACATGCGGCCATTTCAAGCGCTTCAATATTAGATATACGGGCGTAAATATATCCATCAAAACATATTACATATAATCCTGGGTTCTTATTTGTCCCAGCTGCCACCAGTATTTTCTCATCACCGCTTACCATATAAGCATTAATTTCTGTTATGTTTTTACCATTCTTATTAATCCTATTATTATCTGAGACGGTAAATGTTTGATTATTAACAGGATTAAAGTTATCTTCTAACTGGCTGCCGGTGTAATCACTTTCTATAAATTCAGACTTGGCTGCTAAAACAGTGTCACTCTGTATGTTTTCTGCTGCCCAGTCATAAATCTGGTTAATCATTACCCTTTCAGCATTAGAATTTTTATAGTTTTCAGCGAGCAATAAATACGCCTGTTCATTATCAGCCTCAACATTTTGTATCATATATAAAATAACTGCGCTGGAACGAACGGTATCGTCTGCCTCTGCAAGCTCATTTGCAAGCTCCAACAAAAACTCAGAGTCTTTACTAGAGTATTTTAATGCATGAGCTATACTTTTATCATCGCTTATATTCATTTGCTTACGGCTGATATCAGCCATAACGCGAAAATATATTAAAACTGAAATGGTGACTACTACAACAGCCGCAGCTATTATTGCAGGTATTAACCAGGCAAGCCGGGGTATTTTCTTTTTGACTTTTATAATGGACATTTTCCCACCCGTGTTTTATTTTATATAATTAAGTATAATATTTCTTTTCATAATATGCAAGTTTATAGTTGATTTTTGTATTAAGAAAATATAAACTATATATGTTGGGGGTAGGTAAGTATGACAAAACACCAGTCTGTAAATATGACAGAGGGGGTTATCTGGAAACAAATTCTTATGTTTTCCATTCCACTTATCTGTACTACAATTTTACAGCGATTGTACAGCGCTGTGGACTCTATAGTAGTTGGCAACTTTGCTGAAAACGGGAAAGTGGCGCTGGCAGCAATAGGTTCTACTGAGCAATTTATAAACTTGTTTGTAAGCTTTGCTGTTGGAATTTCAACCGGTGTATGCATAATTGTTGCACAGTTTTATGGCGCAAATGACACGAAAAATATTAACAAGGCTGTACATACCGCTATCTCTTTTGCAATAATTGGCGGCTTAGTATTAACATTAATAAGCTACTTTACGACAAATCAAATACTCCAAATTGTAAACATACCGGATGACGTTTATAATGACGCCAAAGGTTATATACAAGTTTATTTTTATAGCTTAACAGTAGTAATGCTATATAATATCTGTTCTGCTATTTTAAGAGCTATTGGTGACTCAAGGCGGCCTTTAATTTATCTGATTATATCATTTTTTATAAATATATTTGTTGACCTGCTTTTGGTCAAGGTCTTTCATTTCGGAGTATTGGGCGCGGCGTGGGCCACCCTGTTTTCCCAAACAACTAGTGCTGTTCTTGCGCTTATACGTCTATTAACTGTAAAAGATATCTATCGTTTGAAAGTAACCCAGCTTAAAATTAATCTGAAAATGCTGTGGCGAATAATAAAAATAGGTGTACCCGCGGCAATACAATCTATTACATTTAATTTATCTAATATTATTATTCAGTCTCAAATCAATACTTTTGGTTCAGCTGCTGTAGCAGGGTGTTCATCCTGCAGCAAGATAGAAAACTTTATACTAACGCCGGCCCAGGCGCTGTCGCTGTCTGCCACAACTTTCGTTGGTCAGAATATTGGCGCGCGCAAATACTCAAGAGTACATAAAAGTGTTAAAGTGTGTTTTGCAATGGCGTTTTCAGTAACAGTTTTACTATCCGCCTTAGTGCTGTTATTCAGGCAGCCTCTAATGATGATTTTCACACGTGAGCAGGAGGTCCTGCACTACGGTTTATCAATGATGATGGTTCTTGCGCCCTGTTATATTTTCCATGTGCCGACAGAGGTTTTAACCGGAGTTATACGCGGTACCGGCACAGTACTTCCACCAATGCTGACAACAATGATTGGCATCTGCCTTACCCGCATTATATGGATAATGACACTGGTTCCAATTTTCAAAGATATAAGGCTGGTATTTTGGTGCTATCCCGCTTCATGGGTAATCACTTCAACTGCTATGCTTATATATTATTTTAAAGGCAAGTGGATGTATAAAGACCGGCTCAAAGCATTACGGCGCATACGCCGAGAAAAACTTGTTAACTCATAAACAATTAATAAAGATTATAAAAAATATAGGAGTGTGTGTATATGATTAAATTTGGCACAGGCGGATGGCGTGCAATTATTGGAGACGAGTTTACAAAAAGCAATATACAAATTTTAGCCGCCGCGGTCTCTAAACGCATGAAAAGCGAAAATGTAGTGGATAAAGGCATTGTTGTCGGCTATGATAACAGGTTTTTGTCAGATGTAGGCGCGCAGTGGTTTTCAATGACCCTGGCCTCTTTTGGTGTACCGGTATATTTTATTGACCGTTCTGTACCTACACCGCTTATAATGTTTACAGTAAACAAGCTTGGATGTTATTATGGCGCAGCAATAACAGCCAGCCATAACCCGGCCCTCTATAATGGAATAAAGCTGTTCACATATGGCGGCAGAGATGCTGTAGAGCAGGTCACAAAAGAAATTGAGGATATTACTGCCGGAATTGACCAAAAATCAATTGAAACAAAAGATTTTAAAAGCTATATTCAGAGTGGACAAATCAAAAAAATCAACCCCACAAATGACTATATTGATTCAATAATATCGGCGGTTGACATTGATATAATAAAAAAGCGGTCGCCTAATATATTGTTAGACCCTATGTATGGCGTTTCCAAAACATGCCTTCAGACAATTTTGCTTACAGCGCGCTGTAATGTTGATGTAATAAATGACAGGCATGATACATTGTTTGGCGGCAAGCTGCCATCCCCCAGCGCAAAAACACTCGTAAGGCTCCGCCAGCTGGTTTTGGAAAACGGTTATGACATGGGTATTGCAACTGACGGAGACGCCGATAGAATTGGCATAATTGACAGCAACGGCGTATTTATTCACCCAAATGATATATTAGTTATGCTCTATTACTATCTGGTAAAATATAAAGGCTGGAAAGGGCCGGTTGTACGCAATGTGGCAACGACGCATTTGCTGGACAAAATAGCGGACTCTTTTGGTGAGAAATGTTATGAAGTTCCGGTTGGATTCAAATGGATATCGTCAAAAATGGAGCAGACAAATGCAGTGGTAGGCGGTGAATCTTCCGGCGGCCTTACTGTTCGCGGGCATATTAAGGGTAAGGACGGCGTGTATGCAGCGGCGCTGCTGGTAGAGATGATGTGCGTTATCGGCACTTCCCTATCTGATATACTTTCACAGATTAAAGACGAATTTGGGCCTCATGAAATGGCAGAGCTTTCAGCTGAGTTTGATAAAAACAGAAAAGGTGAAATATATCGTATTTTAATGGTTGATAAGCAGCTGCCTGATTTCGGTATGGAAATAGAAAAAGTATCATATAATGACGGCTGTAAAGTATATTTTAAAAACGGCGGATTTATTATTTCTCGCTTTTCTGGAACCGAGCCGCTGCTGCGCATATTCTGTGAGCTTGACAGCATGCAGCACGCAGAGGATACAATAAAAATTATGTCTGACTTTTTAAAGCTGTAAATTAATAAGCAGCTGGATGGTATAAACTGTCCAGCTGCTTTGTATATAATCAGATAATTTTGTTGTTGACAAAATGATATTAAAATATTAAAATACTATTTATGCGGGCGTGGCGGAATTGGCAGACGCGCTAGACTTAGGATCTAGTGGTTTTACCGTGCAGGTTCAAGTCCTGTCGCCCGCACCACGTCGGAGCAAGCTTTATATCGCTTGCTCCGATTTTTTACAAAAATCAGAGCGCGCTCACGCCGCTACTCCTCCTTTCCGCAAAAAGTCATGCTCGGCTCACCTGCTCGGTTGTAAACGCCCTCGCGACGTTTCGCTGTCGCTACCAACTTCTTGCGGGTTCAAATCCTCATCAGCATTTTATGCTGGCGGCTTTTTTATTAAATCCGCTGCTACGCACATTCCTCTGCGTCTCCTCTCAAAATCAAAACCGCTACGCTGGGTTGTGATTTTGTTTTTGCGGCGTACCGCCGCTATTCGCCGCCATACTCCCTCCCTTGCTCCTCCTTTTGGCAAAAAGTCCCGCTACGCCTATGCTGTTCGCTGGTAAACTCGCGCATTTCGGCTACGGCTTGCTATCAGCTTTTACAGGTTCACGCAGACATCCAGTTTTTACATTGAAATCTTTTTTGCCTCTTTAAAAAGCAAAAGCTGTGCCGGTTAAGGCTTTAGTTTTTTGCTTTGTGCGTGAGAAATACCTAACTAATTTCGGCACTACGCCACCGGTACGAAAAAAGTGACAAGTTACGGCTTGTCGCTTTTATTTTAAGTCGTTGCAGCAAAAAATGGAGCCACTATATCAACTTCTGCATTGTTCCTATTTGGAAATGAATATATAAAAACAACCATTTTGAGATATCTTACTTGTTTATTCTCCAAATCGGAGAAAATATTGATTTGCACTCTATTGACTCTACCAATGGTTTTGTATATAGTAAAGGTACAGGGACCGGGACTTGATTTTTTTATGAGGTGAAAACTATGAACATATGTAATATTGCCACAAAACTTTTAGAAATGAGGATAGCAAAAGGAGTCACACAGGATGAGGTTGCAAATGCATTGTCCGTATCTAACAAGACCATTTCAAAGTGGGAAAACGGAACATCTTCCCCTTCCCTTTCAATGCTTGTCTCTCTTGCAAAATATTATAATGTAAGTACCGACACATTACTTGGTTTGGAAGATAAGCGAGAAGGGACAAAACAAGTTATAAGAGACGAATTCAGATGCCTTGACCGACGTGGAACCGCACTCAAAGTATTTGAAATCATTAAGGAAATGTTTCCTGCAAGTTTTGACGCTGTAGGCCGGGGAGATGATAGTGTTTGCGATACCATGGACACTATCCCGTCTCAAACCGATAGAATGTCAAGATATCAAATCTCTCTACCCGAATTATTCAACTTCGCTGTTTGCTCTGACGATGTAAATTTTGCTGTTGTTCAGCTTCGCAACAAATCAAATTTCACATGGCTTCTTGATGAAAAAAAGCAGAAACATATCATCGATCTTCTTGGTTTTCTGGCGGATGCAGACGTGCTGAAAATCATGTCGTTTATTCACTCAACAATTTGCTCCGAAAGCTTTACCGCAGGCTATATGTCAAATAACACTACCGTGCCACTTGATAAGACAACAGCTGTGCTTGAAAAAAGCTGTGAATTAGGTATTTGCAGTAAGGTAACTGCTCTCCTTAAAAATGGTGAAGTTATCATATATGAGTCCTATGGAGACGGATTGATTCTTTCAATCCTTTCCATTGCATATGAAAAAATGTGCGGCAGTAACGGATACAATTATAACTTCAATGGCAGATGTAAAATGATAGGAGGAAAAAAGATATGAGTTTGTCTCAAAATATCAAAAGACTTCGACTTGAAAAAGAGATGACACAAGAACAGTTTGCCTCTCTACTTGGCGTTTCAGCACAAGCGATTTCCAAATGGGAGACAAGCGAAACCTATCCCGATGGTGCACTGCTTGTTCCTATTGCCAATATCCTTGATGTATCCCTTGATGTATTGTTCGATAACAAGGCATATTCGATGAAAGACATATCCACGAGGATACGAAATCTGATTTGGGACACTTCCGCAGATAAACAATTTCACCTAATCCGTGACATCTGTTGGCAGATTGAAAAAGGATTGTTCAACTGCCGCATGGCGATTGAGGACTGTTATTTGCCTGATGAAATCAATACGCAAACGAGATCTTCGTATATTCTAAACGATTACGGCTTTACACACGTTTCAAACAGTCGTGCACCTTTTTTTTCAGTGTTTCCTGAATACGATAACAATCTTTCCGATATAATCAGTAACGGAGAGGAAATGAGAAAGACATTCGCAGCTTTGGCTTCACCCGAAACAATGCGTGCACTGTTGTTCATTTTTAAAAAAGAGGAGAACTATGTATTTGAAGCGGAAGTGTTATCAGAGTTGTGCGAAATTCCTCTTGAACAGGTTGATGATGTGATTAAAAATCTCGTTTCGCTTCACGTTGTGGATAAGAAGGCCTTAGAGATAGACGGAAAGATGTGTACTCTCTATTATTCAAGACCACAACATCTAATTATTGCGCTTATGCTCTTTGCACATGAATTGAATTACCAAGGCGGATATTGTCTGCAGTCGCATAATAGGAACAAACCTTACTTAAAATGAAAACAGCGTTAAAACTCAAAATACATTATATAAAAGAGCGTTACATGTTATGAAATAGTGCTTATGCCCAAATAAATTAATTAAAATTATCACCGACTATATTTATTAGATTGTAATATGCGTGAAAAATATAAATCTATAAAATTTATAAAAGCCTGCTATAGCAGCAGGCTTTTATATGTTTTAATCAATTTTTTTAACTTTATAATCTCCAATACTCTCAACCGCTTGCTTTAAAATATCGTCTGACACATTTTTATCCAGGTATACTTCAGTAAAGCCTTGGTCGTTACAAAAAGAAACATCCTTAACACCTGAAACTGATTTTAAAGCATCAGATATCCTCTGTTCACATTTTTCGCACTTAATACCTTCGATATACATAGCCTTATAATCAATCCGCTCAATTTTAAAAATAACCGGCCTTGTTCCATCAGAACAGCAGGCTATCATCATCCGTTCATCCTTCATCCATCCACGCATGATACTGCCGCCCTGCAGTGCAGTATAAATATAACGGCTGATTGCATCCCAGGCCTCTGAGCAGTGCGGAAATGACATACCACCAGCAGTAAAATCCGATTGTTTAATGGACCTTTTTAATGTTCCAAGTCCAATATGCCAAAAGTCGTCATTTTTGCCATAGCGCTCAAAAATAAACTCATCCCCCACGTTGTAACAAGGACATTCACCCGCACTAGGGTCTGAACAAAACTGCCGCTGAAGCTCTGGGTATAGTTTTTTGTCAATAACTGTAACTTTACATTTGTACTGCATATAAAAATGCTTTATTTACTTTCTTTTTAGTTTGTATATTCATTTAAATCCTCCCCTTAATCTTCTTCTTTCATTATAAGTTTCTTTAAAATACCTGAAACTACAGTTATAATAAGGAAGAATAATACCGCTATCGCACAAGAGTATCCTACATTTCGATACTGGAAACCTTGTTCATAA
>ERZ826242.758-NODE-758-length-42684-cov-110.951418_pt1 | contig 42684 bp, 35 predicted proteins | sample MGYA00519871_ERZ826242 | MGnify/ENA primary metagenome ERZ826242 (study PRJEB31778, sample SAMEA3449226) | human gut metagenome | biome: human gut; feature: human-associated habitat; material: faeces | place: United Kingdom | collected 2010/2012 ... | reverse complement strand
CTGCCGGAGCGGTGCTTAAGCCGCAAGGCGGGAATTGTGCGGTGTTGCCTTAGAAAACGAAACACACGGCAAAACACCCGCGGGCAGACCGGCCCGCACCCTTGTGATGCCATAAAGGAGGCCGTGACCCGGCATGCCGAACCTGTTATCCCGCCTGCGCGGGCTGCGGCCAGCGCTGACCCGCCGCGCATTCTGGCTGTGGGCGGCGCTTATCACCCTGCTGCGCTGCGCAGTCACCCATTTTCAGCTGGCCTATATGTGGGCTGGCGGCGCCCCGCTGGACGATGAACTGATGTTCCGCGCGGCCAACGCCATCACCAGCGGCCAGTGGCTGGGGGAATACGACTATTTAACGCTTTCCAAAAGCATGTTTTTTGCTGTCTGGCTGGCACTGCTCAACAAACTGCACCTGCCCTACCTGTTGGGCGGGGCACTGCTGTGGTGTGCTGCAGCGCTGCTGGCGGCGTTTGCTCTGCGCCCGCTGTGGCGCAAAAGCCCGGCGGGCCAGGCCAGGGCCTTGACCCTGCTGCTGTACGCGCTGCTGGCATTTCTGCCGTCCAGCTGGGCGTCTTACACGCTGCGCGTTTACCGGGATAATATCTTCCCGGCGCTCTGCCTGCTGTTTTTTGCCGATATGGCGGGGGCGGCGCTGCGGGCTGTGTTTTATACCCGCCAGCAGGCACCCATTTGGCCGTGGCTGCTGGCAGCGGGCGTTGGCCTTGCCTGCGGTTACCTGAACCGTGAAGATGCCGGGCTGTTTTTGCTGCCTTTTGCCATTGCGGCTACCCTTTGCATGCTGGTGGTGCTGCTGCACCGCCGCCGCTGGCTGTGCGCCGCGGCGCAGGTGATTCCATATGCGGTTCTGGCGGCAGGGGTGGGCATTTTCTGCGCGCTGAACCAGCACTGGTACGGCGTGTGGGGGCTTTCGGATTTCAGCGAGGGCTCTTTTGCCGATGCGATGGGTGCCATGACCCGCGTGGCGACGGATTCGGACGAGCCGCTGCTCAGCGTGCCCGCCGATGCGCGCGAAAAGCTGTATGCCGAGATCCCGCAGCTGCAATGCCTGCAATACTGGCTGGAGGAGGACCCCCAGCTGCAAAATGATTTCCGCGACCCGGAACTGGACGATTACCGTGCGGGCAGCTTTTATTGGGCAATCCGCCGTGCCGCCCAGTATGAGGGCATTTACGCCGACGCTGCCACCGCCGATGCCTATTGGCAGAGCGCAGCCGATGCCATCAATGCTGCCTGTGATAACGGCACCCTGCCCGCCCGCAGCGGCAGGCGCAGCGCCACCAGCCAGCCCATCCGTGCGCAGTATGTACTGCCCGCAATCCGGGAAGCTGCCAAGAGCGCCCTCTGGGCCCTGACCTTCCAGGATTGCCCGGCTTATTACCAGACCCTGCGCTCTATCGGGACCACCGAGGACGTTGCCCAGTGGTCTGCCTACCTGCGCTGTAACTTTAATAATGCCGCTGAAGCGGGCAAGGATACGCCCTACTATGCGCCGCTGCAGAAGCTGGCCTACCGCGCGCTTGGCGTATTGCGCTGCATGTACGCGGTGCTGCTGCCGCTGGCCTTTGTGTGGGCTGTGGTGCGGCATCTGTGCGCATTGCCTATGGTTCTGCGCCGCTGCACGGCAGGGGCAGCACTGCCTTGGCTGCTGCTGTTTGGCCTGTTGGCTATGGCAGCCCTGCGCTGCGGCATGATCGCCTTTGTTGAGGTTTCCAGCTTTGGCATTGGCACATCCACCATGTATCTTTCCACCGTGCACCCGCTGCTGCTGCTGTACACATACGGGTGCCTGATCTGCTACCGCAATAAAGGAGTCATCACCGAATGACGGATCTGTTGATTATTGGCGGCGGTGCGGCGGGCCTGATGGCCGCCGGTGCCGCCTGCGCACGGGGGCTGACCACCGCCGTGGTGGAACACAACCCCAAAGGCCCCGGCCAAAAGCTGCTGATTACCGGCAAGGGCCGCTGCAATGTGACCAATGATTGTGATGTGCGCGAGTTTTTGAACTATGTGCGCCATAACTCGCGCTTTTTGTACTCCGCGCTGTACGCATTCTCTCCGGCAAGCGCTATGGAACTGTTTGAATCCCTTGGCGTGCCGCTCAAAACGGAACGCGGCCGCCGGGTGTTCCCGCAGAGCGACCGTGCCGCCGATGTGCTGGCCGCCTTGCGCAACTATGCCGCCGACGCCAAATTTGTGCATGGCAGCGCCAAAGAGCTGTTGATTGAGGATGGTCGCTGTGTTGGCGTGCGCACCACGGATGGCAAAACCCACCGCGCAGCCCATGTTCTGGTTACTACCGGCGGCACCAGTTACCCCGCCACCGGCAGCGATGGCTCCGGCTATAAGCTGGCACGGCAGGCGGGCCACACCATTGTGCCGCCCCAGCCCAGCCTGTGCAGCCTGGTCAGCCCGGATCCGGCCTGCCGCCAGATGATGGGCCTAAGCCTGCGCAACGTGACCTTGACCCTGCTGAAAGACGGCAAACCGCTGTTTACTGAGCAGGGCGAAGCACTTTTCACTCACTTTGGCATCTCCGGCCCGCTGGTGCTTTCGGCTTCGACCTATATTGATGATGTGCAGCTGCACCGCTATATTGCAGAGTTTGACTTGAAGCCTGCCCTGGATGAAAAAACACTGTATGACCGCCTGACCCGCGACTTTGCGGCCCTTGGCGGCCACAGTGCCCAGGGGGCACTGGAAAAGCTGCTGCCCAACTCGATGCGGCCGGTTGCCGTTAAAAAGTGGGGCGTTGACCCCGCCACCCGTGCCGCCCAGATCACCCGCGAACAGAAGATGGCACTGGTACACCTGTGCAAGCACTGGCAGGTGCCCATCAGCGAACTGGGCGATTTGCAGCACGCGGTGATTACGGCTGGCGGCGTGGATACCAAAGAGGTTGACCCCAAAACCATGCAGAGCAAGCTGTGCCCCGGCCTGTATTTTGCGGGCGAAGTGCTGGATGTGGATGCCCGCACCGGCGGCTACAACCTGCAAATTGCATGGGCCACCGCACAAGCTGCGGTGCGCGCGATAGGAAACGATACCTAGGGCAACACCGCACAATTCCCGCCTTGCGGCTTAAGCACCGCTCCGGCAGCTGCGGCACGGCATCTGCGTTGCCAAAATGCTCGATAATGTCGGGTTGCGGTACCCGCATCGTGCTTCGGGGGCAAAAGCCCCTCGCACTCTGCGACCGCTGCCCCTGCTTCGGTTCGCTGTTTCCGCCACTGGCGGCGCTCACCTTTGCAGCATCCAGTATTATCTGCGCTTTTGGCTTGGCATCTGCCGCACCTCGCTCGCCGTATCGGCACTTAGAATTATGCGGTATTGCCCTAGGGTGTATCAGAAAAGTCGAAAATATCGCCTATTTCTACAAACACAGTACTATAACGGAAGGAAGTTTTTCTGATGATCTCTGTTGCAATCGATGGCCCGTCCGGGGCGGGCAAATCCAGCCTTGCCAAACGCCTTGCTGCGGATATGGGCTTTACCTATGTAGATACCGGTGCCATGTACCGCTCCATCGGCCTGTACGTCGTGCGCCAGGGCAAGGACCCGCATGATGCCGCTGCCGTGGAGGCCCTGCTGCCGCAAATCCACCTGGATACCAAGCTGGAGGAGGGCACCCAGCACTTTTACCTGAACGGCGAGGATGTCTCCTCGGCCATCCGTGCAGAGGAGATCGGCATGGCGGCTTCCGCCGTGGCGGCGATTCCGGCTGTGCGCACCTTTTTGCTGGATGCCCAGCGCACTTTGGCCGCCAGCCGCGATGTGCTGATGGATGGCCGCGATATCGGCACTGTGGTGCTGCCCAACGCAACGGTAAAAATCTTCCTGACTGCCACCCCGGAAGCCCGCGCAGAGCGCCGCTATAAAGAGCTGCTGATGAAAGGCGAAAAGCACGACTACCAGAATGTTCTGGCCGATGTCCGCGCGCGCGACTATCAGGATACCCACCGTGCAGCAGCCCCGCTGCGCCAGGCCGAAGACGCTGTGCTGGTGGATACCAGCGAGCTGAACTTTGACCAGAGCTTTGAAGCCCTGAAAAAAGTCATTCAGGACCGCGCAAAATAAAAGCCGCGCTGCGAGCAGGGGAGAGCGTTGCACCTGGAAAAATGTAGGTAATCTCTTCCGACAATACACGGGGCAAATAACCTGACGGCTCAACGTACCCAAAAACACAGAACAACAAACATTTAACCAATTACTAAGAAATGGTGGAAAACTATGCTGCTTTATTGGATCCTGCTGCCGATCGTCTGGCCGCTGCTGCATATTTTGTGGCGCATTGAGGTGGTCGGCAAAGAGAATATCCCCCGCGGGCACGCCCATGTTATCGCATCCAACCACCTTTCGGACCTGGACCCGGTCTATATTCTGGAAGCGGTGTTCAGCTGGAAGCGTTATACCATCCTGGCCAAGCAGGAGCTGTTCAAAAATCCGCTGATCGGCTGGTTTTTGAGCTGCATGGGCGCGGTGCCCATTGACCGCGGCAAGGGCGATATGGACACCGTTAATAAAGTGACAGACGAATGCAAAAACGGCACGCCGATCCTGATCTTCCCTGAAGGAACCCGCAGCAAGACCGGCGAACTGCTGACCTTAAAAAGCGGTGCTTTCCTGATTGCCGGCAACGCCGATGCCGACATGGTGCCCTGCCGCATTATTTACGATACGCCGGATAAGCGCATGCACATGTTCTGCCGCATCCGCATCTGCTTTGGCACCCCCATCCCGGCAGAGGAGATGAAGGTAGAGGACCCGCGCCGCTCGGTACCCAAGCTGCGTGCCCTGCGCACCCGCCTGAAAACCGAACTGGAACGCCTGTACGAAGAAAATCACTTCTAAAACGCGATGCAGGGAGAAATAACCATGCAAATTATTCTTGCAAAAACCGCAGGGTTCTGCTTTGGGGTAAACCGCGCGGTCAAGCTGACTTATGAATTGCTGGAGCAGGGCCGCCCGGTGGCAACCCTTGGCCCGCTGATCCATAACCCGCAGGTGGTGGAGGATCTGGAAAGCAAAGGTGCCATTACCTGTGACAGTGTGGACGATGTGCCGGACGGCTGCGAGGTTGTCATCCGCAGCCACGGCGTTGGGCAGAGTGTGTATGATAAAATCTCAACACGCCGCCTGGCGTATCATGACGCCACCTGCCCGTTTGTTACAAAAATCCATAAAATTGCTGCGCGGGCCGGTGCAGAGGGCGCCATGCTGCTGGTGGCAGGCGATGCCAAACACCCCGAAGTACAGGGAATTGTGGGCCATACTACGGGAAAAGTGGAAGTGTTTGCCAACTTGGCAGAGCTGGAAAAACTGCTGCCGGAACTCACACAACAAAAATCTATTTTTGCGGTAGCGCAAACCACTTTCAATGTCCAAAGCTGGGAAACTTGCAAGGAATTTTTGAAAAACCAGTGTACAAATGCCAAAATATTTGATACAATATGTAATGCAACGTGGGCGAGGCAACAGGAAGCGGAAGACCTCAGCCAAAAATGCGATCATATGGTCGTCATTGGTGGTCATCATTCTTCCAATACCCAAAAGCTGTTGCAGGTCGCGGCCCGGCATACCAAAGCTATCAATGTGGAGACAGCTGATGAACTCGACAAAGATTGGCTTAACGGTGCCAGGATCGTGGGCGTAACAGCCGGGGCTTCAACGCCTTCGTCTATAATTGAGGAGGTACTTAACTGTATGAGTGAAGAAATCCGTGACGACATGAGCTTTGAGGAGATGCTCGCTGCATCCGAAGCAAAGCCCCTGTACGCAGGTAAGATCGTAAAAGCCAAGGTCATCAGCGTTTCCCCGACGGAATGTGTCGTCGGTATTGATGGTTCCAAGCACACTGGTATCGTCAAGCTCAGCGAGATGAGCCATGACCCCAACGCCAAGATGGAAGACCTTGTTAAGGTGGATGACGAGCTGGATTTGGTTGTTGTCAAGACCAATGACCAGGAAGGTGTTGACACCCTTTCTCGTGTCCGTTTTGAAGCCCAGAAGGGCATGAAGGATGTTTCCGAGGCTGCTGAAAACGGCACCGTTATGGAAGGCGACGTCATGGAAGCCAACAAGGGCGGCGTTGTTGTCAACGTCAAGGGCGTTCGTGTGTTTGTTCCCCGTTCTCAGGCTACCATGCGCCGCGACGAGGACTACACCAAGCTGGTTGGCCAGCACGTTAAGCTGGTTATCACCGAGTGCGCAGGCCGCAAGATCGTCGGCAGCATCAACAAGGTTACTGCTGAAGAAAATAAGGCAAAGCGCGATGAGTTCTGGAAGAACGTTGAAGTTGACAAGCAGTACACTGGCGTTGTCAAGAGCCTGACTTCCTACGGTGCCTTTGTTGACATCGGCGGCGTGGATGGCCTGTGCCACATCAGCGAACTGAGCTGGAACAACATCAAGCATCCCTCTGAGGTCGTCAGCGTTGGCGATACCATCGAAGTGTATGTTAAGAGCTATGACCCCGAGAACCAGAAGGTTTCCCTGGGCTACAAGAAGGAAGAGGACAACCCCTGGGAGAAGCTCAAGAACGAGTATCCCATCGGCTCTGAGTTCGAGGCTCCGGTCGTTTCCATCACCAAGTTCGGCGCATTTGTCCGCATTCTGCCGGGCATTGACGGTCTGGTCCACATCAGCGAGATCAGCAACGAGCGCGTGAACAAGGTTTCCGACGTTCTGAAGGTCGGCGACATGGTCAAGGTTAAGCTGATCAATGTTGACTTTGATCGCAAGCGCATCAGCCTGTCCATGAAGGCTTGTCTCGACGAGGCTGCCGAGGACGCTGAATAATCCCCGAATTGCAGCAGGGGCCTGCCTGGCAACAGGCGGGCCCCTTTTGTTATATGCCCGTGTGCACTGTTGGCGTACACTGGCGAGCAGCGCTGCAAACCTCCCTGCGCTGTGTGGTAAAGGATAAACTGCATGGAAAAATTAAGGGCTTTTATTAAAAAATATTATGAGGGGCTTGCCTACCTGTTTTTTGGCGGGCTTGCCACGCTGTTGAACCTGGTGCTGTTTGCCGTGTTCCAGGCTGTGCTGGGCACGGGCTTTGCAACCGGCATTGGCAATGTGCTGGATAATATCATCTGCATTCTGTTTGCCTACTGGACCAACCGCACCTTTGTGTTCCGCAGCAAAAACAGCGGCCAGGCTGCTCTGGCGGAGTTTGGCCAGTTTGTGGCCTGCCGTATTGGCACCATGGTCATGGACCAGGTCATCATCTGGCTGGGCGTCAGCGTGCTGGCACCGCATGTGGCATTTGCCGCAGCCAACGCTGACCTGTGGGCCATGGGTGTTAAACTGTTCAGCCAGGTTATCGTGATTGTATCCAACTATGTGTTCAGCAAGTTGTTTATTTTCAAAAAGAAATAACAACACAGAACAGATAGAAACCCGAAACAACCAAACCGACGATGATAAGGAGGGCTTTCTTATGACAAACAAAATCCGCGGCGGTGCATTCCGTCTGACCGGCCTGATCCTGGGCATTGTGGGCGCAACGGTCAGCCTGACGGCCATTGTATTTTCGACCATCGGCCTGCACCAGGCGCACCTGTGCAAGACCTGTAAAAAAGGAGAAGAATTCAAATGAAATACACCAAGGAGGAAATCCTTTCCAAAGTTGACCACACCCTGTTGAAACCGGAGGCTACCTGGCCCCAGATTCAGGCCCTGTGCGATGATGCCATCAAGTATCATACTGCATCCGTCTGCATCAACACCTGCTATGTCAAGCAGGCTGTGCAGTATATGGCGGGCCGTGTTGCGGTGTGCTGCGTGGTCGGCTTCCCTCTGGGTGCAATGGATACTGCTTCCAAGTGCTTTGAAGCAAAGACCGCTGTGGAAAACGGCGCCGAGGAAGTGGATATGGTCATCAATATCGGCCGCCTGAAGAACAAGGAATATGACGCTGTGCGCGAGGATATCGCCGCCGTCAAGCGGGCCGTGGGGGATAAGGTGCTCAAGGTTATTATTGAAACCTGCCTGCTGACCGATGAAGAAAAAGAGAAGATGTGCGATATCGTGGTGGAAGCCGGTGCCGACTTCATCAAGACCAGCACGGGCTTTTCTACCGCAGGTGCAACCTTCCATGATATTGAGCTGTTTGCCCGCTGCGTGCGCGGCCGCTGCAAGATCAAGGCAGCCGGCGGCATTTCCACCGTTGAGGACATGGAAAAGTTCCTGGATCTGGGCGCAGACCGCCTGGGCACCTCCCGCGCTGTTAAACTGCTGACGGCGGAATAATTTTGCCGTAACGCAGGGTACACACAAATAAACCAAAGACCTCCATCCCAAGCACAGAACCGTGCAGGGATGGAGGTCTTTTTGTCTACAATCAGCAATAAAATCAGTATTTGTTATCTTGCACAAAGCGAACGGTTGCGCTTACAGCAGGTACGCTTCAAACCGGTGCAGGTCATCCACCTTTACGGTTGCCTTGTAATACACGCCGTTTTCGCGGTATTCTTCAGCCAGAACGCTGCCGCGGGTGCGGAACACATCGGCCAGGGCCAGCTTGTCATAGGGCAACAGTACCTCAATGGTGCGCACACGGTGTGCCAGAATCTCGTCAATCTTGGCCAGCAGGCTGTCCAGCCCGTAGCCGGTTTTGGCGCTTACCAGCAGCACATCCGGGTCATAGGGGGCAACACCGGTGCGGTCGCACTTGTTGTAGACCGTCACCTGCGGGATATCCCCGCAGCCCAGATCGTTCAACACTTCATCGGTCACGCTCAGCTGCTCGGCGGCTTCGCTGTCGCTGGCGTCGGCAATTTTCAAGATGATGTCAGAGCAGGCAGCTTCTTCCAGTGTGCTCTTAAAAGCATCCACCAAATCATGCGGCAGGCGGCTGACAAAGCCGACTGTATCCACCAGGATCACTTGTAACCCGCTGGGCAGCGTGCATTTGCGGGCGGTGGGATCCAGCGTGGCAAACAGCATGTCGGCTTCAAAAATTTCTGCGCCGCACAAAGCGTTGGTCAGGCTGCTTTTGCCCACGTTGGTGTAGCCCACCAATGAGATGACCGGAACACCGTTTTTCTGGCGGGCGCGGCGGGTTTCACCACGGCGCTTTTCCAGCTCTTTCAGGCGGCTTTCCAACTTTTCAATGCGGCTGCGCAGGTAGCGGCGGTCCAGCTCCAGCTTGGTTTCACCGGCACCGCGGCGGGCACCGCCACCGCCGCCGCCACCGCCGCCCTGGCGGCTCAGCGCCTCGCCAAGGCCCTGCAGGCGCGGCATGCGGTATTTCAGGATGGCCAGCTCAGTTTGCAGCTTGCCCTCGTTGGTGGTGGCGCGCGCACGGAAGATTTCCAAAATCAGCATCGTGCGGTCCAGCACTTCCACCTGCAAAGCCGCGCTCAGGTTGCGGATCTGGCTGCCGGTCAGCTCGCCGTCAAAGATGGCGGCCTCGGCATCGGTATTCAGGCATACCAGGCGCGCTTCCTCCACTTTGCCCTCCCCCAGAAGGGTGGCGGCTTCGGGGGTGCTGCGCTTCTGGCACACGGTAGCAACGGCCTGCATGCCGTTGGCTTCCGCCAGGGCGGCAAGCTCATCCAGGCTGCGCTGGGAGTCAAACTTGCCCTGGTCCAGCGCCAGCAGCACAACGCGCACCGGCGGGCGCTCGCTGTCCAGAGCCTTCTGCCCAACAGGGGCGTCCTCTGCCGGGGCCTGGGTAGCGGTAAAGTCCAAGGTGATGGGGTCCTTCATTTCGTCCATAGGGGTCCTTTCTGGCCGTATTCGGCCAGGTCAGCAAAAGTATGGGGCAGGGGAGTGAATGTCAGACGGTTGTCTCGGCATTCTCCGCTGGTTCCGTTGGTTCTGCCTGTACAGCGGGGGCAGCGGCTGCCGGTTCATCGGATTTCTGGCTGCCGGGGTTCAGCAGGTACCAGGCCAGGCAGGGCACCTCGGTGCCGTCAAAGCGGTGCAGAACGGTATCGTGGTCATAATGGAAGCCGGTCTTGGCCAACACGCGGCTGCTTGCCACATTCTGGCTGGCGTGGAACCCGGCCAGCCAGGGCGCACCTACCATGCCAAACCAGTAATCGCGCACGGCAGCGGCGGCTTCGGTGGCATAGCCCTGGTTCCACCACTTTTTGCCCAAGGTGTAACCGATCTCATACATGCCGCCCAGCAGCTCGGTTTTCACGTTTTTCCAGGCATAGGGCTTTTCACGCTCACAGGATTCGGCGGGGGCAATGCTGATGCTGCCCATCAGCACACCGGTTACTTTATCGCAGATGCCCCAATCATAAAAATCCGGGCGGTCATATTGTTTGACGATCTCGTTCAGATATGCCATCGTTACCACCCAGTCACGGTGGGGCTCCCAGCGCAGGTAGCGGGTCACTTCCGGGTCATTGGCCCAGTTGCCAAACATCATTTCGCAGTCGTCGGTTGTCATACGACGCAGGACCAGCCGCTCGGTGGTCAACTCTTGTGTGCCGCAATGCTTCATCTTGATATACAACCTTTCCTTTGCAGTAGTTATGCTTGGCTGTGCAGCAGATACCGCCGCACAAAGCCCATAAAGATCTGCCACAGCTTGTACAGCTGGGCACGGTAAATGTTACAGTAAATAAACAGGATTGCTGCAGTTAAAACAAACTTGATGATAAAATTGTGGGCGAACACCACGCCGGTCACGGCCACACCCACCGCCAGCAAAAAGCCGCAGATCGTCCGGCTGAAGCTGGGGATGGTGCGGTAGTAATACTGCCCGGTCACAGTGCGGTACAAAAACATCGTTGCATTGGCCGCTACCAGGCCGACCGCGGCACCCATTACGCCAAAACGCGGCACCAGCACGGCGCACACGGCAATGTTGGCCGCAACGCCCACGGCGGTTCCAATCGTATCCTGGAACGGCTTGCGGGCAATGGTGTTGCCGTACACCGTGCCTTCGCACAGGATGGAGAACACCACGGCCAGCATCATCAGCGGAAAGTAGGGCAGGCAGGCCGATTTGGCCGGGAAGATGATGAAGATGATATCCTCAAACATGACCAGCAGACAGAAAAAGCCGAAGATCAGCAGGTTCAGCAGATCATGGATGCGGCCAATGCGCTCCTGCTCGGTGCGGTAATGCGCGTAGACATAGGGGCCCCAGTAGGTGGAAAAACCGGCCTGAATGGTGGTGACAAGCTGGGCCAGGGTGTAGGCGAAATCAAACGAACCCTGCTCCGCCGCGGGGGCGTAATTGCCTAAAAAAGAAAGGCAGATGGCGCGGTACAGCGGGATCAGGATGGCCGCAGGTGCCAACACAATGCCGTAAGGCAGTGCCGCCCGGTAAATGTGGGCATAGGGGCGCAGGCCGCGCACAGGGGCCTCTTTCGTTTGACCTTTAGAAGTCCGCCGCCAATAGAACACTGCGACCCCCGCAAAGCTGCACACCGCACCCAGCACAAAAGCGCGGGCGTCCTGGGTAACAAAGCCGGGCAGCAGGTAGATCAGGTTCAGGCAGGCCTGCATCCACAGCGTTTCGGTGGTGTAGGCGCGCACATTGTTTTCCAGCCGGAGCAGCACGTTGAGGTAACGCACCAGCATGTACAGAGCAGCGTTCAGGAACAAAAACGGCACCAGCCCGGCACCGTTGGCCCCAAGGCCAAAGGCCGCCGCCAGCGGCTTGGCGAAAAAGATGCTGCCGATGCCGCCCACCAGCAGCATGACCAGCACCGAAAGCCGGGTACACGCGGCAAACATGCTGCGCCCGGTGGAACCGGCAGGCGGTTCGTGGTAAAAGCGCAGCAGGCTTTGGTCCAGCCCAAGCATGCCCACGTTCATCAGCGACATGGTGTATGCCATGAAGGAAGCAGGAACGGCGTAGCTTTCGGCGGGCAGGACGCCCTTGATGATAAGCGCTGCGCCGGAAATGCCAAAGCCAAGGTAGGTGGCAATGGAGTATTTCATCACATTTCCGGCAAAGCTTTCAGTTTTTTTCGGTTCAGACATGGCAGGCTCCCATTTGCAGCGGGCGCACCGCAGCGCGCCGGAAAAACAACTTTATTTTACATATGGCCGGATGCGCGCTTCCATGCGCTGGATCTCCTCCGGCGGGATATAGGCTTTGTCCACATAACCGTAAATGCGCTGGGCAAAGTTGGCCAGCGGCGGGCAGAAGGCAAACACCCGTTTGGGTTCCCACTTGTGGCGGTACAGCATGTGTACCCCCGCCAGTGCGCAGAACTTGAGCAGGTTGAAGTGCGGCGTAAAGCCGGGCCCCATCGGTTCATCCCGCGGGGGATTTTTGTACACTTCCTCCAGCAGGTCGGCCATCCGCTTGTAGGCCGGGGCAGGGGAGGGGTCAAAATAGCCCTCAATCACATCCCGTGCAATGGGGAACGGCGGGTTCGGCTGCGCCATGGCAGCGGCAAACTCCGGGTAGCTAGTCACATAGTGAGCATCCTTGTAGATGACGGGGTCATACTCGTGCTCAATGGGCACCGGGCGCAGGATATGGCAGCTTTTGCCCGCCATGTATACTTCGGCCACAGCGGTGCTCATCCAGATGGAGATGGAATCCGCCGCCACAATCCACTGCTTGACGGAATCCGCAAAAATCACATGGAAGTTGGGGCGTTTGGCGGCCAGCTCGTCCAGGGCTTTGCATTTCCATTCGCTGGGGTGGCGGCGGTATACCAGTTCCACCTCCGGGTGGTCACCCAGGTAGCGGTCAAACCAGGCCAGCGTTTTTTCCATCGAAACGCGGTTGGTGCGGGCAAAGCCGGAAAAATCCGTTCCCGCCATTTTGGAAAGCTCGGCCACTTCCTGGTCGGTCATGCTGGCGTAGCCAAAGCTGGAAATGTACAGGTGCAGCTGTTTGGCGGGGTCAAGGCCGAATTCCTTACACAGGGTTTCCTTATCCTTAAAGTAGCCCTTGAACTCCGGCCGCAGAAAGTCCATCATCACAGCGCCGGTCACGGGGGTGTTCTTGGCATCCATGCCATGGGCCTGTAACCGCTGGGCAGTGCGCTGGCCCCAGCAAGTCTGCACGCAGCGCTTGGCGTTGCCGTTCATGTTGAACCAATCGCCCTCCTCCTGCGTGTCGGAGAGCATCTGCTCCCAGTGCAGGTTGACGATCTTGTTGCATTTGCCAATGTTGTTGTACACATGGCTGTTGATGGCTTCGTTGTCATACATGCAGCTGGCAACCAGAACTTCCGGCTTGTCTTTGCCAAACAGGCGCAGATCTTTGGCATCCAGCAGCTGGCGGATGCGCACGGTGTAGCCGCGGCGCTCCAGCTCCAATTTGAGCAAAAGATCGCTCTCATATTCCCGAACGGTGTGTTCGTACAAAATCAAAAAGTCCAGTGCCACAGGGGACCTCCTTTTTGGGGTGGGGCAGCATCAGCGCTGCATATCATCAAACAGTTCGGCTGTCCAGTCCGGCAGGCCGTATTTTTCGTCCAGGTGGAACCCGTCAAAAAACTGGGTGTCATCATCGGTAATGCAGCTGGTGCACCATTCGTAATTCAGCACGGTAAAATTCTGCTTTTCCAACAGCGGCAGAACTTCGTCCTGCATCACGGCGGTAATGCCAAAGGCATCGCATACCTCGGTGCGCACATTGGCGGCCATGGGGGGCAGCACAATGGTCAGCTCCACGCCGCGGTCTGCGCAGCGCTGGGCCATAGCCAAAAACTCCGCCAGCTCGGTTTCGTTCAGTGTCCAGTTCTGGCAGCGGGTGGTGATCAGCGCCGGGTACTCATACAGCTTTTTGTGCAGCGGAATCGTGTTCCCGGCATCATCCAGGTAATCCGCCGCGGTCCAGTCTCCGGATTCAATGGTGTCCGGCGTGCCCTTTACGGTGTCCATAAACACGGTCAGGGCGTTCACGTTGTATTCCAGGTTCAGACAGTAGGCCAGCGGGTTGCGCAGGGTAGCTTCCAGCGCCGAAAAACGGTCGGTGTTATAGCTGCTGTTTAAGGTGTAGAACGAAAGCTCAAACAGAATGCGGTCCACCTGGTTGCCGGAATCCAGCACATAGTTGGCAAGGTCCACACATTCCTTCAGGGAAGCACCGCCAAAGGCCAGGTTCTGCCAGCTTTGCCCGGTCAGGGAATCCACAAGGTCCATATCAAAGTGGGCCAGGCGGCTGTCCCCGATGATCAGGTTGGTGCCGGGGCTCTGCTCATAGGCGCGCACACGGGCCACCGGCTGGCTGGAAGAGGCTGTTTTTTTGATGCCAAAATAATTGTTTGGCTCAAACGCCACAAAAAAGGCAAACCACAGATAGACCGGCACGAACAGCAGCGCCAATTTTTTGATGATATGCTTCACGCCGGAAATCTCCTTTTTTCCATAAGATTAAAACCCTGCATAGGGGCCGAACGCGTTGGCGTTAAAGCCGCCGCTCTGCATGATGTACCCCACCAGGATAAAAACGATCAAAACAACATACAGCGCATTGCGGTGCTTGGCGCTTGCCAGGGCAACCTCAGCCGGTTTGTTTTTGCAGGCAAAATTGCGCCGGTGATCCAGCCAGATGCCAAGCGCCAGCGCCAGCGCAGCGAACGCCCAATAAGCCGCTACCATAATGGTATTGGCGTAAAAGCCGGTATATGCTGTGCTGTACAGATCCCCGGCAAAGCGGGCGGGGGACCAGCTGTTCATCAGGCAGCGGCCCAGGTAGATGAAAGCATCGCCAACGCCCAGGTTTTCGGCCATGCCGGAAAGGTTGCCGGACCCCACGCGGAAGAACACCATGCTGATGGTCCACAAAACAAACACCACAACCCGCTTGCCCCACAGCACACGGGCCGGGGTGCCGCGCTTTTTGGGTTTGCCAAAGCGGCGGTGCAGCAGCTCTTCGCCCACGCGGTAAACCGCCTGCAGCAGACCCCAGATGATGAATGGCGCGGTGCTGCCGTGCCAGAAGCCGGAAGCAAAGAACACGCAGAACACGCACAGCTCGGTGGGCAGGCGGCCAAAGCGGCCAAGATCTGCCCAGGCCAGCGGCATAAAGAGATAATCCTGCAGCCAGGAAGAAAACGAGATGTGCCAGCGGCTCCAGAAGCCGGAAAAGTTGGTGGCGTAAAACGGGGTCTTAAAGTTTTCCGGCAGGTCCAGCCCCAGCACAAGGCCGGTGGCACGGGAAATCTCGGAATAGCCGGAAAAGCTGAAATACAGATAAAAAGTGTACATCACCGCGGTCAAAATCAGCATGGGGGCGCTGTAATCCGCATAGTGGGGGAAAACCGTATCCACCACCATGTTCAGCACATCCGCCACGGCAATGTATTTGAACAGCCCCAGCGCATATAGCCGCAAAGCGCGCACCGTGCGGGCGGCATCAAAGCGGTGCTCGGCGCTCAACTGCGGCAGCAGCGCACCGGCGCGGCAGATGGGCCCCTGGGTGACGGTGGCAAAAAAGTTGAGGAACAGCGCCAGCCGGATAAAGCTGGTTTCCACCTCGCAGTCGCCGCGGGTGGCGTCGATCAGGTAGGCGATTGCGGCAAAACTGGTAAAGCTGATGCCCAGCGGCATGGCCACCGCGCGCCAGCCGTGCAGCACCCCGCCCAACAGGCCGTTATACTTAAAAAAGGCCAGAATGCCCAGCATACCGATCACGCCAAGGCGCAAAAAGGCGGTTTTGTGTGCGCCGCCCCGCCAGGCAAGGCCGCGGCCGCACAGGTAGGTGAACACCGCCAGTGCAATGGTGACCGGCAGCATGGCCGGCATGGCCAGCGCATAAAACACCCACGAAGCCCCCAGCAGAAACACCGGCTGCATGCGCACCGGCAAATGCAGGTAAACGGCAGCCACAACCACCAAAAATGCACAGTATTGCAGGCTTTGCAGCCCCATGAGCGCAACCTCCAGACCTAATAGGAGCGGTACCGCACAACGCGCGGCGTGCCGCAAAAAATCCACAGGCAGCAAGGATAAAATAAGACCGCCTGCACCCGCAATATGGCAAAATGGCGCAATATCACAGATTAACTAAACTATTATACCTGTTTTGCCTACTAATGTAAAGTGGGCCGCCCCGTGGGGGCAAAATACGCACGAAAAAACGTAAAGGCAATACCGCATAATTCTAAGTGCTGATACGGCAAGCGAGGTGCGGCAGATGCCAAGCCAAAAGCGCAGATAATACTGGATGCTGCAAAGGTGAGCGCCGCCAGTGGCGGAAACAGCGAACCGAAGCAGGGGCAGCGGTCGCAGAGTGCGAGGGGCTTTTGCCCCCGAAGCACGATGCGGGTACCGCAACCCGGCATTATCGAGCATTTTGGCAACGCAGCTGCCGTGCCGCAGTTGCCGGAGCGGTGCTTAAGCCGCAAGGCGGGAATTGTGCGGTGTTGCCTAAAGAATATTGTTTGCACAGCGGCAACAAAAGCGGCGTTAAAATGTGATAACAAAGAGCAAAATGCGGAATAAAAAGCAAGCCTACTAGGTGTGATAAGTTTCCTGGAACGGTTGCACTGAATACGTGAAAATGATATACTATCATAGTAATAAAAAATAGGCTGGGTGTGTACCAAACTGTCCGGCGGTTGAAATGCTGGTTGGACGGACAGTTTTTGCGGGACTGCAAGCAGGGTTCCGCTGCAGGCTTACGGGAGTGAAAAATATGAAAGTTGTAATTCTTGCCGGCGGCTATGGCACGCGCATTTCGGAAGAAAGTAAGTTCAAGCCGAAACCGATGATCGAAATCGGCGGTATGCCTATTTTGTGGCATATTATGAAAGAGTATTCTTACTATGGCTTCAATGATTTTGTGATCTGCGCCGGGTACAAGCAGCATATGATCAAGGAGTGGTTTGCGGATTATTTCCTGCATACCAGTGATGTGACCTTTGACTTCACCCAGGGCAACGAGATGATCGTGCATGACCAGCACGCCGAGCCGTGGCGCGTGACGGTGGTGGATACCGGCCTGAACACGATGACGGGCGGCCGCATCAAGCGGGTGCAGAAATATATCGGCAACGAAACCTTTATGATGACCTATGGTGATGGCGTCTGCGATGTGAACATTGCCGAACTGGTCAAGTTCCATAAGCAGCACGGCAAGCTGGCAACCCTGACCGCCGTGGTGCAGGAACAGCAGAAAGGCGTGCTGGATATCGGCCAGGACAATTCGGTTCAGGCGTTCCGTGAAAAAAGCGTCAACGATGGGGCTATCATCAATGCGGGCTATATGGTGCTGGAACCGGAAGTGTTTGATACCATCAGCGGCGATGATACCATTTTTGAGCAGGCCCCGCTGCGCGAGCTGGCAGCCAAAGGCCAGCTGATGAGCTATGTGCACCGCGGATTCTGGCAGTGCATGGATACCGAGCGCGAAAAAAGTATGCTGGAAAAAATGTGGGCGTCCGGCTGTGCGCCCTGGGAAGTGTGGAACCAACAATGAACTTGGAATTTTACCGCGGCAAACGCGTGTTTGTAACCGGGCATACCGGTTTTAAGGGCAGCTGGCTCTGCCGCATGCTGGTGGGTGCCGGTGCAGTGGTAACGGGCTACAGTTTGCAGCCGCCCACAACCCCCAACCTCTTCTCTCTGGCAGGGCTGGAAGGCAAAATGACCAGCGTGATCGGCGACATCCGCGATTTTGCCAGCCTGAAAGCGGCCTATGATGCCGCTCGGCCGGAAATTGTGCTGCACCTGGCGGCCCAGCCCATTGTGCGGGACAGCTACAAGGACCCGCGCTATACTTATGAAACCAATGTGATGGGCACCGTGAACCTGTTGGAATGTGTGCGTACCGCCCAAACTCCGCCGCGCTCTGTGCTGAACGTAACAACGGATAAGGTGTACCAGAATAATGAATGGTGCTGGGGCTACCGCGAAAACGAACCGCTGGATGGCTTCGACCCCTACTCCAACAGCAAAAGCTGCTCGGAGCTGGTGACCCACAGCTATAAAAACAGCTTTTTTGCGGATGGCAGCGTGGCCATCTCCACTGCCCGCGCAGGTAATGTGATTGGCGGCGGCGATTTTGCCAATGACCGCATCATCCCGGACTGTGTGCGTGCGATGGCAAAAGGGGAGAGCATCGGTGTGCGCAACCCGTATTCCACCCGCCCATACCAGCATGTGCTGGAACCGCTGGCGGCGTACCTGCTGATCGCCCAGCGCCAGTATGAGGATAACCGGTACGCCGGCTATTATAACGTCGGCCCGGATGACTGCGACTGTGTGACGACCGGCACCCTGGTAGACCTGTTCTGCCAGGCGTGGGGCGATGGTGCTGCATGGGAAAACCGCGCTGAGACAAACGCCCCGCATGAAGCAAACTTTTTGAAGCTGGATTGCAGCAAATTGAAATCCACCTTCGGCTGGAAACCGCGCTGGCATATGGCGGAATGTATGCAAAAGACCGTTGCGTTCAGCAAGGTATGGCTTTCCGGCGGGGATATCCCGGCGGAGATGGACAAAGAGATCAAGGAATTTTTGAGTGAGTAAGGGAGCAGACGATGGCAAATTGGAGCAATGAGGCCGAAGCCCGCGAGCAGATCAAGGCGCTGGTGGCAGAATATTACCATGACTTTAAGGAGAAAAAGGCGGATTTCAAGCCCGGCGACCGCGTTACTTATGCATCCCGCGTGTTTGATGAAAAAGAAATGTGCGCCCTGACCGATGCAACGCTGGATTTCTGGCTGACCACCGGCCGCTTTGCGGATGAATTTGAAAAAGAGTTTGCCAAGTGGATCGGCGTAAAGTTCGCCAACCTGGTCAACTCCGGCTCCTCCGCCAACCTGATTGCCTTTATGGCGCTCACCGCCCCGGAACTGGGCGACCGCCAGATCAAAAAGGGCGATGAGGTCATCACTGTGGCATGCGGGTTCCCCACCACTGTCACCCCGGCGCTGCAGTATGGCGCTGTGCCGGTGTTTGTGGATGTGACCGTGCCGCAGTACAACATTGATGTGACGAAGCTGGAAGCCGCTCTTTCCCCCAAGACCAAGGCAGTCATGATCGCCCATACCCTGGGCAACCCGTTTGACCTGTCCGCCGTCAAAGCCTTCTGCGATGCCCATAACCTCTGGCTGGTGGAGGATAACTGCGATGCCCTGGGCACCCAGTACACCATCAACGGCGAAACCCGCTTTACCGGAACCTGGGGCGATATCGGCACCTCCAGCTTCTACCCGCCGCACCACATGACGATGGGCGAGGGCGGCTGCGTGTATACAAACAGCCCGCTGCTGAACCGCCTGATCAAGAGCTACCGCGACTGGGGCCGCGACTGCATCTGCCCGTCCGGCCATGATAATTTCTGCGGCCACCGCTTTGACGGTCAGTATGGCGAACTGCCCGCAGGCTATGACCACAAGTACGTTTACAGCCACTTTGGCTATAACTTGAAAGTGACCGATATGCAGGCCGCCATCGGCTGCGAACAGCTGAAAAAGTTCCCCAGCTTTATCGAGCGCCGCCGCCATAACTGGGACCGCCTGCGCGCAGCCCTGGAACCGGCCGCCGATAAGCTGATCCTGCCGGAACCGGCCGCCAACAGCCGCCCGTCCTGGTTCGGCTTCCTGATTTCGGTCAAGCCGGAATCAGGCCTGGACCGCAACGCCGTGACCCGCTATATTGAGGACCACAATGTCCAGACCCGCCTGCTGTTCAGCGGCAACCTGATCAAGCACCCTTGCTTTGACCAGATCCGCGGCACCGATGCCTACCGTGTGGCAGGGGAGCTGACCAACACTGACTTTATCATGAACAACACCTTCTGGGTCGGCGTGTACCCTGGCATGACCGATGAGATGATCGACTATATGGCAAAGATCATTATTGAAGCGGTGAACCAGTAAAAAGCGCTGATAAGATGAATCAATAAGAAAAAGCAAAGCCGTGCTGATAAGAAAAAATGGCTGCTGCACTGCGGTAAATTATCAATACAGGCTTTGCTTTTTTGATTGCTTATAAAAAAATAATAAAGGAACGGGATCCATGCAAAAAATGTTGGCACTGTTGGGAGCAAAAAGCAAAGAGGAATTTGTTGCGTTGCTTGCACAGTTTATCAAGTTTGGCCTTGTTGGCGTAAGCAACACGGCGGTATCGATGGCGGTGTATTATATCTTTTTGTGGATCAGCCCAGACCTGTATATGGTAGGCAGCGTTCTGGGAACAATTCTGAGCATTGCCAATGCCTTTTTTTGGAACGATAAGTTTGTGTTTACCGGGAATGCAAACGATTGGCGCAGTAAACTGAAACGCCTTGGAAAAACATACGTCAGCTACGGCGGCACATCAATCCTTTCTAATGTTTTGCTTTGGATAGAGGTTACGTTCTTCAGCGTCAGCAAAACGATTGCGCCGATTGTAAATTTGCTGGTCACGATTCCGCTGAATTTTATCATCAACAAGTTGTGGACATTTAAGGAAAGATAAACGACAAAATGTTTCCCGTCAACGATGTGGAGCTTATCCGGCACGGAAAAGTGCGGTATCGGGATCCCTAACCATCATCCGACTCAACGAGGTTGGTTGGCGGTGCTTTATTGTTGAAAATAAGACTGCAAAATATATCGGTAAAAAATATGGAAAACCAGGGAATATCTGATACATAACCGGGAACAGAAATAGGGCAAGGCTGTGTATGGACAACATGACAACAAATAACGAGAATAAATCTGGTATCAGCATTGGATTAGATCAGCTGTTGCCGGAAGATAACAAATCGGTGCAGCTGGGACTGAATTATGGCCAGAATGAATGCAACAGCCAGCGCGTGCTGAAAGAGAATAACACGAAACGGGGAAAAGACCTTTTTGGTAAAAAAGGAAGAGGGAGCAATCCGTTCTGGAAAAAAACGGCCAAGCTGTACTGTGTACTCAGCGCAGTGTGTGCCATTGTGGTTATGGTAACGCTGTATGTTACCCATGGTGATTTTCTTTCGTACTTTTTATACCATGATACACTGGATGCCGGCATGGATTTTTTCCATAGCATTGAATATGTTCGTGGACGCCAGCCGTATGCGGTGTTTGACACACTGTATCCGCCCTTGGCAAATTTGTTCTTTTATGCCCTGTTTTTACTGGTGCCTGCTTCGGTATCTGATAACTGGACCTATGACTTTGAGGCGTCAGTTGCCATGCGCGGCACAGAAACTGATTTACGCACAACACAGTCGTGCTTTTTGCTATACGTCTTTTTTGTGGTGCTGGCGGTTCTTTTGCTGGCGGTTTTGCTCCGTGACGTGATGCAAAATGCCCAGTGGGCCAGGGCCAGTACGTTTTTTGCCTTGTTCAGCTTTGGTGTGCTTAATGCGGTAGACCGCGGCAATATTATTTTGCTGGCGGCGGGGCTTTCGCTTTTTTTCGTCATGTATCACCGTTCAAAGCGCGCATGGGTGCGGGAACTGGCATTGGTTGCACTGGCAGTAGCAGCCGGACTTAAAATTTATCCCGCATTCTTAGGTGTTATGCTTTTAAGAAACCGGGATTTCAAAGCAGCAATCCGCACGGTGTTTTATGGCATTGCAGCGTTGGTGCTCCCGGTGTTTGCCTTCCAGGAGGGCGTGTACGGCTTGCAGCTTTGGCTGAAGATTTTGTTCTCTTTTGGAAGTAAAAGTAAAACACCTTGGGCAGGCAATGGCATCAACAGCATGTTCGCACATGGGGCGCATCTGGTGGACCTGATTGCCGGAACCAGCAATGCAACGGTATCTTTTTTTGCAGCAGCCTTTGCTGTGGCGGCGGTACTGGTTGTGTGTGCTCTGCTCTGCCGCCAGGAATGGCAGGCGTTGCTGCTGATTACCGTGGCTATGATGTACCAAAGCCAGGGCAACTATATTTACTGCATGGCGCTGATTCCGCTGGCGTATTTTCTTGCACAGGAAAAGGTGATGACACGTCAAAATATATTGCCTTTTGCGGTTTTGATGGTATTTAATCTGCCGCTTCCAATCTTTGAAGAGCGTAACTCTTATATTCGCAACACCATTGTACAGTTGGCAATACTGACAGCTATCATCTGGGGCGTTGTACAGGCAGTAAATTATGTGTTGGCAGCGCTGAAAACCCAAAAGCCTGAACAATCAAAACTAGATAAAAAAGCTGCACGCAGCACGCTGGTTACTTTCGGCGCTTCACTGGGGGCATTGGCAGTTTCCCTTGCCGTTTTCTATGGCGTGTGGGTGCTGTATAATGCGCCGTCTATTACCATGCAGCTGGGGAATGGCATTTATAACACAGAATATTATACTCCTGAAAACTCCAACAAAGAGCTGCCGTTTTACTGGTGCAAGAAAAGTGCGGAGATCAAACTGGTAAACCCGCAGCTGAATACGGAAAGGTACACCTTTACCTTTACAGTGGGGGATTATTTCTTTGATATTTCTGACCGCCCCAGCATTACCATTACCTTCGGTGACAGTAGCCAGACCTTTGTGGTCAGCCAGGAAAACATGAAAATCCGCTATACCGTGGATGTTCCTTTTGGTGAAAGTACAATCGATATTAGCTACAGCGGCAAGCGGGTCGATGCCCCGCAGGATTCCAGAACTTTGTATTTTGTAATGGTTCAGCCGCAGCTTGAACGGATTAAATAAAAGGAGGACACTCTCAATGAAACAGCGTCTGGCCGATTATGTGGCCGATTTTCTTGCGGCGCACGGCGTTACGGATGTGTTCAGCGTGGTGGGCGGCGGCGCCATGCATCTGAATGATGCACTGGGCCACCACCCGGCGTTGCATGTTACCTATAACCATCACGAGCAGGCAAGTGCCATTGCGGCGGAAGCATACGCCCGCATTGATAACAAAATTGCCGCCCTGTGCGTTACCACCGGCCCCGGCGGCACCAACGCCCTGACCGGTGTGGTGGGCGGCTGGCTGGATTCCATCCCTATGTTTGTAATCTCCGGCCAGGTTCGGTACGATACCACGGCCCGCTATGCCGCGCAGTTTACCGATGGCCTGCCCCTGCGCGCGGTGGGCGACCAGGAATACGATATCACCAAATCCGTTGCCCCCATGACCAAATACGCCACCATGCTGGAAGACCCGAACCAGATCCGCTATGTGCTGGAAAAAGCCTGGCACCTGGCAACCACCGGCCGCCCCGGCCCGGTGTGGATCGATATCCCGGTCAACTATCAGGGCGGCTACATTGAAACCGACAGCCTGCCCGGCTATGACCCGGCGCAGGACGATGCCCGGCTGCCGCCCCCGGTGGACGATGCCACCGTGCAGATGGTGCTGGAAAAGATCCGCCACGCCAAGCGCCCGGTGTTCCACGCCGGGTACGGCATCCGGCTTTCCGGCGGGTACGCAGCGTTCCGCGCCGTGGCGGAAAAGCTAAACATCCCCATTGTGACCTACTGGAACGCCGTGGACCTGATCGAGGACGAAAACCCGCTTTACTGCGGTCGTGCCGGCAATATGGGCGACCGCCCTGGCAACTGGGCCATCCAGAACGCAGACCTGATTCTGGCTGTGGGCACCCGCATTTCCATCCGCCAGGTGGGCTATAACTGGAAAACCTGGGCCCGCGCGGCGGAAGTCATCATGGTGGATATTGACCGCGCCGAGATGAAAAAGCACACCCTGCATGTGGAGCACCCCGTGTGGGCGGATGCCAAGGACTTTCTGCAAAAGCTGGATGCCGCCGCAGCGCCGCTGACCCCTGTCAGTCAGGCAGCGGACTGGCTGGCAACCTGCCAGCGATGGAAAAAAGATTACCCCGCCGTGTTGCCGCGCCAGTGGGAAGAAAACGGCACCACCGCCAATGTGTACGCCTTTGTGCGCTACCTCAGTTCCCGCCTGCCGGAAAACAGCCTGACCGCAGTTTCCAACGGCGCCTGCTGCGTGGTGGGCAATCAGGCGTATGTCATCCAAAAAGGTAGCCGCATGGCCAACAACAGCGCCATTGCCAGCATGGGTTACGGCCTGCCCGCCGCCATTGGCACTTGCATTGCAGGCGGCCGCCGTACCACCATCTGCCTGGAAGGCGATGGCTCTATCATGATGAACCTGCAGGAATTGCAGACTATCCTGACAAATAAGCTGCCGATCAAGATTTTCCTCATCAACAATAACGGCTACCACTCCATCCGCCTGACCCAGAACAACCTGTTCAAAGACCATTGCAAGATCGGCATTGGGCCGGAGAGCGGGGATCTGTCCTTCCCGGAGTTCCGCAAAATTGCCGAAGCGTTCGGCTACCCGTATTCCTGCGCACATTCCAACGCTGAGATGAAACAGGTGGTGGATGCCGCCCTTGCCGCAGAAGGCCCGACTTTCTGTGAGATCTTTACCGATACCCAGCAGGTCTGGGAGCCGAAGAGCGCCACCAAGCGCCTGCCGGACGGCACACTGGTCAGCCCGCCGCTGGAGGACCTGGCACCATTCCTGCCGCGGGAAGAGCTGGAAAAGCAGATGTTTATCCCCCTGGTGCCGGAGCAGTGAATGATGATAGAACGTAACATTAAAACCGCAATCGTAACCGGCCCCACCGGGGCCGTGGGCACAGCATTGTGCAGCCGGCTGCTGCAGGCCGGGTGTACCGTGGTGGCGGTCTGCCGCCCCGGCAGCCCGCGGGCCGTAGCGCTGCCCAAGGATGCAAACCTGTATGTAGTTGCCTGCGATGCCGCCAACCTAGCGGATTTGCCGCAGTGCATGGCCGCAGCCGGGCTGCCCGTGCAGGCGGATGCCTTTTTCCACCTGGCGTGGGCGCACACCATTGGCGCGGGCCGCAATGATATGCCGGCTCAGATTGAGAATATCCGCTATACCATTGATGCCGTGCGCACCGCGGCGGCAATGGGCTGCCGTGTGTTTGTTGGTACCGGCAGCCAGGCAGAGTATGGCCGTGTGGACGGTGTTCTGCGGGCCGATACCCCCACAAACCCCGAAAACGGGTACGGCATGGCCAAGCTGTGTGCAGGCCAGATGAGCCGTACCGAGGCCGCCGCCCTGGGCATGGACCATGTGTGGGCGCGTATCCTTTCGGTTTACGGCCCGCATGACGGCCCCAACACGATGATCTCCGCCACCATCCAAAAACTGCTGGCCGGGCAGTGCCCGGACCTGACGGCAGGGGAGCAGAAGTGGGATTATCTTTACTCCGCCGATGCTGCGGATGCACTGTACCGCATGGCCTGCCATGGCCGCAGCGGTGCCGTGTACCCGGTGGGCAGTGGCACCGCCCGCCCCCTGCGGGAATATATTGAGACCCTGCGTGATGCCATCGACCTGGCCCTGCCGCTTGGCCTGGGCAAAATCCCTTACGGGCCGCAGCAGGTCATGTTTTTGCAGGCGGATATCACCCAGCTTGCGGCGGATACCGGCTTTGCGCCGCGCACCGCCTTTGCCGATGGCATCCGCGCCACCATTGCGTGGGCAAAAACGCAAAAGCAAACCAATTAAGCCAATAAGGAATAACCCCGTCCGTGCGGGCAGGACCCGCATGGACGAATAGGAGCCAGACAGTATTTATGCAGTTGACCTACCAAAAGTTAAAGCCGTTTGCCTTATCCTATCTCACCGCGCCGCTGGCGGTGTTTTTTGCGGGGTATCTCCGCGCGCCGTTTTCCGTTGCGGGCCTGGCCGTGCTGGCCTTTGCCTGGTGGTATGCCGTGTGCAAAACGCCGCAGGTTAAGCAAGTGGGGCAAGAAGAGCAGGGTATTACGCTTTCGGTGCCAAAGCTGGTGCTGCTGTTTGCCCTGATGCTGTTGTGGGGCTACCTGGGCGGTCAGACGGGCTTTTTTTACCAGAACTCGGACTGGGGTTACCGCAACGCCATTTACCGGGATCTGATCACAAACAGCTGGCCGGTGTATTACCCGCAAAAGGATACGGCGCTGGTGTATTATATCGGGCACTGGCTGGTCCCGGCGGCGCTGACCAAACCGGTATACGCCCTGTTTGGGCTGGATGCCGCCTGGATGTTCGCCCGTATGGCCCTTTGGGGGTGGACGGCGCTGGGCACCTATCTGGCGGCGCTGAATTTGTTGGTCTACCTGCGTGCCGATACCGACAAAAAGCAGGGGATCGGCCTGCTGTTTTTGATTTTCTTCAGCGGCATGGATATTCTGGGCGCGCTGTACAGCAGCCGACTGCCGGACCTGCTGGCCTATGACGCTATGCACCTGGAATGGTGGACGAATGATTTCCAGTTCAGCTCCCTGACGACCTGCCTGTTCTGGGTGTTCAACCAGACAGTGGGGGCATGGCTGGCAACCGTCTGCTTTTTGCAGGAGAAAGACTGCCGCAACTACCTGCTGCTGGGCACGGCCTGCCTGATGTGCGGCCCCTTCCCATTTGTGGGGCTGGTTATTTTTATGGTGGTGCGCGGCATTGTTCTGCTGGCACAGCGTCAAAAAGGCGTGCTGCAATCGGCGTTCTCCCCGGCCAATGTGCTGGTGCTGGTTGTGGTGCTCAGCATTACGGCCAGTTATTTTTTGGCCAATAACGCCTTTGGCTACAGCGTTCTGGGCGAAACTGTCGCCGGGAACCAGGCAGCGCAGCAGACTTTTGGCCAAAACGTTCTGACCAGCCTGCAAAAAGGCATGCTGGTATTTTACCTGCTGGATGCCGGCATCTATCTGCTGCTGCTCTGGCGGCAGAACCGCCGCAGCTGGCTGTTTTATACCTGCGCCGTGTCGCTCTTCATCATTCCGTTCTTTAAGGTGGGACAGGGGTGCGATTTCTGCATGCGGGTGTCCATCCCGGCTATCTTTATCCTGATGACCCTCTGTGCCCGGTACTTTATCGCCTTGGTGGGCACCAAATGGCGGGACGGTACGCCTGCACAGCATGCCGTGACCATTCTGCTGGCGGCAACGCTGCTGATCGGTGCCTGCACCCCGGCCATGGAATTTTACCGCGGCATCTGCCACATTGCCAAAGAGGGGACTTTCTGCCTGGAAAACGAGGAGCCCTACACCCTGGCGGACCGCCCTGTAAGCCTGAACTTTGAAACGCAAAACTGCGAAAATAAATTGTTCTTTACCTATTTTGCAAAATAGTGTATAGTGATAAGGGTCTGCCCGGCTATTGCGGCAGTGGGCCAAAGACTAAACTTAAAGGAATGAAACCTGCATGAGCGAGAAGAAAAAAGTCATCTCTGTTATGATCCCTACCTATAACGAGGAGGAGAACGCCCGCCCCATCTATGAGGCGGTGCGGGATGAGATTCGGAAGGACTGCCCGGATTATGACTATGAGATCCTTTTTATTGATAATAAAAGCCAGGATCGTACCCGCCGGATCATTACGGACATCTGCGCGCAGGACCCCAAGGTCAAAGCCATTTTTAACAGCAAGAACTTTGGTCAGTTCAACAGCCCCTATTACGGTATGATCCATACCACAGGGGACTGCACCATTACCATCTGCGCGGACTTCCAGGACCCGGTGGAGATGATTCCAAAGTTTGTGGCTGAATGGGAAAAAGGCTACAAAATTGTAATCGGCAAAAAGACCACCAGCCAGGAAAACCCTGTCATGTATTTTTTGCGGGATTGTTACTACAAAACCATCAAAAAGATGAGCAATGTGGAAATGATCGAGCAGTTTACCGGGTTTGGCCTGTACGATAAAAGCTTTATCCAGACCCTGCGTGATTTGCACGACCCCACCCCGTTTTTGCGCGGGATTGTGGCGGAGCTTGGCCCCGAGCGCAAGGAGATTGAATACACCCAGCCCAAGCGCCGGGCAGGCAAGACCCACAACAACTGGTACAGCCTGTTTGATGCCGCCATGCTCAGCTTTACCAGCTACACCAAGATTGGGATGCGGATGGCGGAGTTCTTCGGCTTTTTCTGCGCGGCGGTCAGCTTTATCCTGGGGCTTGTGTTCCTGGTGGCAAAGCTGATCCACTGGAATACCTTTGCTGCGGGCTATGCCCCGATGATTATTGCTGTGTTCTTTGTGGGTGGTGTGCAGCTGACCTTTCTGGGATTTTTGGGCGAGTACATCATGGCAATGAACGCCCGTATTATGGACCGCCCCCTGGTGGTGGAAGAAAAGCGGCTGAATTTTGAATCCGAAACGCCGGAAAGTGATACTACCCGCGCCCAGTAAGACCGAGTGGTTATAATAGATTGCGAGTTGACAGTAAAACAATGATTCCTTTTAATATTCCCCCACAGGTTGGTACAGAGCTGGACTATATGCGCCAGGCCATGGCCAACAATAAGATCTGCGGCGATGGCCCTTTTACCCGCCGCTGTGATGAATGGATGGAACAGCGGTTCCATGCGGGCAAGGTGCTGCTGACCACCAGCGGCACCACCGCGCTGGAAATGGCTGCCCTGCTGTGCGGCATCCAGCCCGGTGATGAGGTGATCCTGCCCAGCTACACATTTTCTTCCACGGCAACGGCCTTTGTTTTAGCTGGGGCCAAGCTGGTGTTTGTGGATATCCGCCCGGACACCATGAACATTGACGAAGCAAAAATTGAACCCGCCATTACCGAAAGAACCAAAGTCATCTGCGTGATGCACTATGCCGGTGTGGCCTGCGATATGGATACCATCATGCAGATTGCGCGCCGCCATAACCTGAAGGTGGTGGAAGATGCCGCCCAGGGAGTGATGGCCAGCTATAAGGGCAGGGCACTGGGCACCATCGGTGATTTTGGCTGCTACTCTTTCCATGAGACGAAGAACTTCTCAATGGGAGAGGGGGGCGCGCTGGTCATCAATGACCCCGAAACCGTGACCAAGGCCGAAATCCTGCGGGAAAAGGGTACCAACCGCGCCAGTTTTCTGCGCGGCCAGGTAGATAAATATACCTGGGTTTCTTATGGCTCCAGCTACCTGCCCAGTGATCTGAATGCCGCTTACCTGTGGGCACAGCTGGAACAGGCCGATACCATCAATACAGACCGTACCAACAGCTGGGATTATTACGCACAGGAGCTGGCACCGCTGGCTGAAGCAGGCCTATTGGAGCTGCCCACCGTGCCGGAAGGCTGTGTGCATAACGGGCATTTGTTCTATGTCAAGCTGCGGGACCTGGAACAGCGCACCGCGTTCATTGCCTATTTGAAAGCCCACGGTGTGGCATCGTCTTTCCATTATGTGCCGCTGCACAGCGCCCCGGCGGGCATCCAATACGGCCGCTTTGCCGGTGTGGATGAATACACCACAAAGGAAAGCAACCGCCTGACCCGCCTGCCGCTGTACTATGGTCTGACCGAAGCCGACCGCGCAGCCGTGGTGCAGGTGGTCAAAGACTTTTTTGCACAGAAATAACATGCCCAGTGCATGAAATCAGCAATATAACAAAAATCCGTATCCCGAATGCCAAGCAGGGCAGGAGGATACGGATTTTTCTGTTTGTTCTTTTAAAATTAAACGAAAGTTCTCCACGGAACAATGAGGTCAGGGCACGGGGGACGAAACGCTTGCCTGTTTGTATAAAAAACAAAGGTTTCTACAGGGGAATAATGCCGTTCACTTTCCCCACCCGCTGCTTTGCAGCATGGTTTCATCGCTCAGCATCCACAGAGCTTCCACATCGTTCAGCTGCTCGATCAAAGCCTGCCCTTTTTCTACCGGCATGCAGAACACACCGGTGGAAAGTGCATCCCCCAGGCCGCTGTCACTGCTTACAATGGCAACGCTGTTCATGTAGCGGGCAGGCTGCAGGGTGGTCAGGTCGATCAGGTGGTGGTAGCGTACACCGTCCACGGTAAAGTAACGCTGGTAGTCCCCGCTGATCACAAGGCTTTGCCCCGGCTGCAGCTCCACGGTATCCACATAGCGTGCGGTAGCGTATTGGCCGTCCTGATCCGGCCAGGGGTTATCGACCCCGGCAACCCAGGGCCCGCTGTTGGGCTTGGTGCCAATGGCGCGCACATTGCCACCCACGTTCAACAGGGCGCTGGTCAGGCCGCGGGCTTCGGCTGCCTGGGCGCATTGCTCCACCGCATAGCCTTTGCCAATGCTGCCAACGTCCAGCTGCAATTCCGGGTCTGCAAAATACACCGTCCCGGTATTCTGGTTCAAAATCAAATCATCCATATTGCAGTGGGCAGCCGCAGCCTGCAGGTCGGCGGTTTTGGGCAGGATATCGGCGCTTACCTCGGCTCCATCGCCCGCGGCGGTGCGGGCATCGTGCCAGTAGCGCAGCACCGCCCCGGCAGCGGCATTGCAGGCGCCGTCCGTTGCCTGGTACATCTCCTGCGCGAAGGTCAGCAGGTTCATAATCTCATCCCCAACGGCAACGGGGGCAGCGGCGGCTCCGGCGTTTACATCCGCCAGGTTGGTCATGCCGTCATAGTGGTTGTAAATATCATACAGCTGGTTATACCGCAGCAGGTCTGCATGCAGGGCGGTCATCTGGGTGTTCCAGTCGGCTTCACTGTCGGCATAGCCGCTGATGACAGTAACGGTGTCAAACACATCCCACCAAGTTACGCTGTAGCGCTGGGGGCTGGTGGTTCCAGTTGCCGCACAGCCGCTCAGCAGCAGGCAGAGCGCCAGCACCGCACAGGTCAGGCGGCGCTTCATGCCTGGCCTCCTACGTGTTCATGCTCGCGGTTCAGTTCGGCCAGCAGGGCAGCAAGGGTCCAGCCGCGGCTGGTGGGGGTTACCATGGCGCGCAGCGGGATCACCGCCCCGCCGCGGCGCACTTCATCCACAAACTGGCCCAGATCGCCGTTGTCATGCCGCAGCCCGCTCACAATCATGGCCGGGCGCTCTGGTACATCCGGGGCGGGGGCGGCTTCACCGCCAGTGTGCCGCCCGGTGCAAAGGGCTTCCATGGTGGTGCCCAGGTCGGCGGCGGTCAAAAGGCGGACTTTCAGGCGGCTCAGGCGTGCAGCGTGTTCCACCGCGGCGTGCTCGGCACTGCCGGGGGCAACCTGCCACAGCAGCACACAGCGCGGTTCCTGCTGGATTCTGGCTTTCATAACAATACCTCGTTATGCCTGCCCGCAGCCGGGCAGGCAGCAATCATAAAATCAAAATGTGCGGCGCAGGGGTCAGCCCCGCGCCGCACGGTGGAAAAGGTTCAATTACAGGTCAGGGTGATACTCTTTGCAGGTGCATTTTTTCCATTTCAGGCCGCTGCCGCAGGGGCAGGGATCGTTGCGGCCAATCTTGGTCACGCGCACAGGGGTGGCACCCTTGGCACCAGCCTGAGCCGGTGCGCCTTCGCCGGTGGGCTTGGCAACCTGTTCGCGTTTCGGCTCCTGGTTCTGCTGGCGCACTTCAATGGTCAGCAGCATGTGTACGGCATCCTCGCGGATGGTGGCGATCATCTCGTCAAACATGGCAAAGCCTTCAATGCGGTATTCCACAATGGGGTCGCGTTGGCCGTAACCGCGCAGGCTCATGCCCTGCTTCAGCTGGTCCATGTTGTCAATGTGCTCCATCCACTTGGAGTCAACATTGCGCAGCAGGCAGATACGCTCCAGTTCGCGCATCATGGGGGCACCGTACTTCTGCTCCTTGCTTTCCAGAATGCTCATGCCGCGCTCATACAGCACCTTGGCAACATCCTCGCGCTTCAGATCATTCAGCTGCTCGGCAGTGTAGTTAAAATCAGTGGGCAGGCACAGCCAGTTCAGGTAGTGGCGGCGCAGGGCGGCAAAATCCCAATCGTCGGCGGTTTCGCCGCTCAGGAAGGACTCGCAGGTCTCGTCGATGGACTGCTTCATCATTTCGTGCAGCTTGTCGGAGATATCCTCGCCGTCCAGCACCATCTGACGCTGCTTGTAGATGATCTCGCGCTGCTGGTTCATGACATCGTCATACTGCAGCACCTGCTTACGGATGGCAAAGTTGGAAGCTTCCAGCTTTTTCTGGGCGCTCTCGATCGTGTTGGTGATCAGCTTGTTCTCGATGGGCATGTCCTCGTCCAGGCCCAGGGTATCCATCAGGCCTTGCACGCGCTCACCGCCGAAAATGCGCATCAGGTCATCTTCCAGGCTCAGGAAGAAACGGGATGCACCAGGGTCGCCCTGACGGCCGGCACGGCCGCGCAGCTGGTTATCAATACGGCGGCTTTCGTGGCGTTCAGTGCCAATGATGAACAGGCCGCCAGCTTCGCGCACAGCCTCGGCTTCGCGCTTGACTTCCGGTTCATATTCTGCAACCAGCTCGTCAAAGCGCTTGCGGGCAGCCAGAATATCAGCATCCTGGGTGTCGGCATGGCCGTCGCACTCGGTCATCAGCATTTCAACTTTTGCTTCATAGGCTGTGTCCGGGGCAGGGGGGATGGGCAGGCCCTGTGCCTTGGCGCGGGCTTTGGCGTGCTCGTATTCGTCCTTCAGCACTTCCAGGTCGGCATTCATCTGGCGGGTCAGCTCTTTGCGCAGGGTGGCCTTTGCCATATAGGTCACGTTGCCGCCCAGCATGATATCGGTGCCGCGGCCAGCCATATTGGTGGCGATGGTCACAGCGCCCTGCTTACCGGCCTGTGCAACGATTTCGGCTTCGCGCTCATGCTGCTTTGCGTTCAGCACATTGTGCTCAATGCCGCGCTTTTTCAGCAGCTTGGAAAGCGCCTCGCTCTTTTCCACGCTGACGGTACCAACCAGAACGGGCTGGCCCTTGGCGTGGCATTCGGCAACCTGCTCGATCACGGCATTATACTTGCCGTTGATGGTCTTGTACACGCTGTCCGGCAGGTCCTTGCGGGCGCGGGGCTTGTTGGTGGGGATGGATACGATCTGCAAGCCGTAAATTTCGCTGAACTCGTCCGCTTCGGTGGAAGCCGTACCGGTCATGCCGCCCAGCTTTTTGTACATGCGGAAATAGTTCTGGAAGGTGATGCTGGCCAAAGTCTTGCTCTCAGCAGCAACGGTCACGCCTTCCTTGGCTTCAATGGCCTGGTGCAGACCGTCATTGAAGCGGCGGCCATACATCAGACGGCCGGTGAATTCATCAACGATGATGACCTCGCCGTCTTTCACGATATAGTCGGTATCGCGGTGCATCACACCGCGGGCCTTGATGGCACCGTCAATATAGTGGCGCAGGGTCATGTTGTCGGCATCGGCCAGGTTCTCAACATTGAACCATGCTTCGGCTTTCTTAACGCCGCTTTCGGTCAGGGTGCAGGTCTTGTGCTTTTCGTCCACAACGTAATCACCGTCAACCTGTTCATCGGCTTCCACTTTGTCGTCCAGTTCAACGATGACAGACTTTTTCAGCGTTTTGGCAAAGTCGTCCGCGCGCTTGTACATCACGCTGGAATCTTCGCCCTTGCCGGAGATGATCAGCGGGGTACGGGCTTCATCAATCAGGATGGAGTCCACCTCGTCCACGATGGCGTAAGCATGGCCGCGCTGCACCATGCTGGCCTTGTAAACCACCATGTTGTCACGCAGGTAGTCAAAGCCAAACTCGTTGTTGGTGCCGTAAGTAACATCCGCCAGGTAAGCCTTGCGGCGGTCCTGCGGCTGTACGTCATGGATAACCAGGCCGACCGTCAAGCCAAGAAAGCGGTAAACCTTGCCCATCCATTCGCTGTCGCGCTTGGCCAGGTAATCGTTGACGGTAACAACATGCACGCCTTCGCCGGTCAGGGCATTCAGGTAAACGGGCATGGTGGCCACCAGGGTCTTGCCTTCACCGGTCTGCATCTCGGCAATGCAGGAACGATGAAGCACAATGCCGCCGATGATCTGCACCGGGTAGGGCTTCAGGCCCAGCACACGCCAGTCCGCTTCGCGGCAGACGGCGAACGCTTCGGGCAGGATATCGTCAAGGCTGGCCCCGTTTTTCAGCTTTTCTTTCAGGTATGGGGTTTTGGCCTGTAATTCTTCGTCAGTAAGTTTCTGCATTTCGGGCTCAAGTTCCAGCACCTTGTTGGCAATGGGTTTGATGCGCTTGAGCTCTTTGTCGGAAAAATTACCGAACAGTTTTTCCATAAAAGACATAAGTAAACACCTGTATTTCTGCCGCATGGCGGCGAATGGATCAGCAGGGGAACCCCTGTTGGATACAATGCTATACTTTAATATAATACACCCGCGCAGGGTACTGTGTCAAACCTGCGCGGGTGTAAAATGCAAATATTAAACTGTTTCAGCTGCTCTTGTTGAAACTTGGCCGGTTATCATGCGCTTGCAGCGCTTTTGGCCTGCTTTTCGTTGCTGATGAACAGCAACACCAGCATCAAAAAGATGCAGACAAAGCCGATGGCGTCCCACACGGTAAAGGGGGAACCGAGCACCAGCGTGCTGATGATGGCCGCCGTAACCGGTTCCGCAAAGCTGAACAGGCTGGATTTCTGCGGCCCAATGTACATGACGCCGCTCATGTAGCAGCTGAACGCCAGCACGTTGCCGATGAGCACGACCGCCGCAATACCGGCAATGCCGGCCGCGTTGGGTACGTAGTTCATCCGCCACGGGCGGAACACCAGCGCAAAGAAGGTGCCGCCCATCAGGAATGCCCAACCCTGCAGCATGGGTGTGGGGTACTGTTTTTGCAGGTTTTGGGGCCATATGGTGTAAATAACAACGCAGAACGCGCTGATAATACCAACGACCAGCGCAGCGGGCGAAACCGCCATGTTGGTCAGGCTGCCGTGGGTGGTCAGCATAAATACCCCACCCAGCGCCAGCACAATGGAGAACACCTCAAACAGCCGCGGCGCACGCTTTTGCTGGATGCAGACCACCAGCAGAATCAGCACGGGGGAAAGATCCTGCAAAATGGTGCCCACACCGGCGCTGGAAAGCTGGATGGTCAAAAAGTAGGTGAACTGGCAAAAGCTGACGCCAGCCAGGCCATAGATCACAAGGTCGCGCGCGTTGCGCCAGCTGCGCCAGGGGTTCACCAGTTGGCGCCAATTGCGCACACCGTAATAGATGCACAGAATCACACCGGCCAAAAACAGCCGGATGGGCACCAGCCAGGTGGAATCCATGCCCTGGCGGGTAAACAGATACTGCCCCACGCAGCCGGAAACACCCCAGCACATGCCGCCGAACATTGTCAGCAGAGCGCCTTTTACGCTATCCGTCATTCGTTATGATCTCCTATCCCAAAACTTGTTACAGTTCGTTCAGGCAATACTGCGCAGCGGCCAAAACATCCGGCACAACGGGGGCACCGGTGGCACGCAGCTGCTGTGCGCTCTGATGCCCAGCGGTTTGCAGCACACACCGCACGCCCAGCGCCTGGGCAACCTCAAAATCGTGGACAGAATCCCCGATCATAATAGCCTGCGCCGGTACGGCACCGCGCTGCTTCAGTTCAGACAGATAAGCCAGGCCGACTTCCACTTTGCTGCGGGCGTAAATATTATCCAACCCCAGCAGGCGGTCAAAGTAGGGGCGCACTCCGCGCTCCGTGACCTGCTGTTCCAAAACCGGCAAGTTGGAAGCCGAAAGAATGACCTGCTGCACCCTGGCACCTTTCAAAAGGGAAAGGGCGGGCACAGCACTTTCTGCCAGCGGGCAGGCCCCGGCGCGGGCCAGGTAATCCTGCATGTAATCATCGGCAAGCTCTTTGTAGGAGTTTTTGGAAAAATCGAACCCTGCGCGAATATAATAATCTTCAATCGGGAAGCCAAAAATCTCACGGTACTGGGCAAGGCTGTATTGCTGCGGGTAATGATAGATGCGGAGCAGACGGTTGAGCGCGTCCACACAAAGGGCAACATCATCCAGCAGGGTGCCGTTCCAGTCCCATAAAACAAGGCTCGGTTTCATGGCAGCTCCTTTTAATGAATACAGGGAAAGCGGTTATTGTTCTGCAAAAATTTTGTTCAGGGATTCGTTGCTCTCGATCAGCTTGACCAGGGCAACACCCAGCACACAGCAGCTGATGATCTCACCAACGCCAACAGCAACGGCGTTGAATACCGCCATGGTGGCCGTGGGGGCAGAATCCGAGAAGAACACAGTGATTTCAAACGCGCCAACGATCAGTGCATTGGCGATAACAGGAGGGAAAGACGCCGGAATTGCCAGCCCTTTCCAGCGCACATTGCGCAGGGCATAGGTGGCAAGGCAGGCAATCAGGGTGGCGGCGGTGCCAAACACCACATCCACCATGGTGGAACCCAGCAGGTTTGCCAGCAGGCAGCCCAGGGTAACGCCCACAATGTATTCGGCCCCAAACACCGGCAGCAGGCAGAATGCTTCGGCCACGCGCACCTGTACCGCGCCGTAAGAGAACGGCTGCAATACCAGGCAAAGCACGGTGTAAACTGCGGCGATCATGGCGCAGCGTACCAGGGTTTGATCGGACAGTTTGTTTTTGCTAGTAGACATAAAATTACACTCCGGCGGATAGATTTTGACCGCGCCCAAGACCGCCAGGCTTGGGTGGGTTTGCGCCTGAAAACCAGGCGGAGCCTAAAATCCTAAGTTGCTCAACAAATTGTTATTATAACAAATGAAAATGGGGGATACAAGGGGGAAAGGGGCATAATATTGCAGCAAAAGAGCAAAATACTGCCTTTGCAGACAAAAAATCCCGCACCGGGCGGGCTGCCGGTGCGGGGGAAAATGATAGAGAGGTTTGTTACCAGGGCGCGTTATCCAGCGGGCAGTGCATGTCTGTGCGGGCGGCACGCATTTCCACATAGCAGCCGCACTGCATGCAGGTCCCGGCGTTAAGGCTGGGGCAGGTGCGGCAATGTTCCAGCCGGGCAGTGTATTCCGCATCCGGGGTGCGCACACGGCGGGGCATGGTGGCGCGGTAGCGCACCACGCTGGCGTAATAGTCGTTTTCGTCCGCCATATCCTGCAACAAGCAGCGGCGGCAGCGCTTGGGCTGGGCTTCCATTACTGGTTCACCACAAAAGCGGCTACGCTGCACGGCGGCAGGGTGGCGGTAAAGCCGTCCGCCGTCAGGCTGGTGTTCAGTTCCGCGGGGGCAACCTGCTCCGGCGCGGCAAAGGTGTTGTGGGCGGCGGGGGCACCGGCCAGCACGCGGGCTGTTACACCGGTGGGCTTGGCCCCGCCCAGCATGCAGGTAACAGGGATAGCTGCCGTATCGTTCAGGTTGGCCGCAGTGACCAGAATACTGCCGTCTGCCTGCTGGCTGGCACTGACATGCAGATCGGGCACCGCCTGGTCATCGTGGTTCAGCAGGGTGGTCTCCGCATAGCTTTCCAGCTGCTTGGCACCCTGGTGCCCCTTGTACATTTCAAATATATGATAGGTCGGGGTCAGCACCATCTTGCTGCCTTCGGTCAGGATCATGGCCTGCAGCACGTTGACCATCTGGGCAATGTTGGCCATGCAGACGGTATCACAGTGGTTGTTGAAGATATTCAGGTTGATGGCCGCCACCAGCGCATCGCGCATGGTGTTCTGCTGGTAAAGGAAGCCGGGGTTCGTGTCCGGTTCCACATCGTACCAGGTGCCCCATTCATCCACGGCCAGGCCCACTTTGCGGTCACCCTGATACTGCTTGATAATGCGGGTGTGGTTCTCCACCAGCTCTTCCATCTGCAGGGTCTTGTGCAGGGTGGTATAGTATTCCTCATCGGTAAAGTCTGTGGCCGAGCCCTTGTGCTGCCAATCCTCATGGGGCACGGTATAGTAATGCAGTGATACCGCATCTACGGCCTGCCCGGCGCGCTCCATCACGGTTTTGGTCCAGTGGTAATCCGCCACGTTGGCGCCGGATGCGATCTTGAAGATTTTGTGCTCCGGCGAGTAGTTGCGCAGGTAGGTGGAATATTGGCGGCACAAATCGGCATAATACTCGGCACGCATACTGCCGCCGCAGCCCCAGGCTTCATTGCCAATGCCCCAGTATTTTACGTTGAACGGTTCGTCCTGCCCGTTGGCGCGGCGCTCTGATGCCATGGGGGAAATGCCGCCCATGTTGCAGTATTCCACCCAGTCCGAAAATTCCTGCACGGTGCCGCTGCCCACATTGCCGCTGAAATATGCTTCGCAGCCAATCTGGCGGCACAGCTCCATAAATTCATGGGTGCCAAAGCTGTTATCCTCGGTCACGCCGCCCCAGTTGGTGTTTACAATGGTTTTGCGGTTCTCCTTGGGGCCAATGCCGTCGCGCCAGTGATAGGTATCGGCAAAGCAGCCGCCCGGCCAACGCAGCACGGGCACATGCAGGGCTTTCAGCGCGGATACAACATCATTGCGCATGCCGTTGGTGTTGGGAATATCAGAAGCCTGACCGACATAAATGCCCTGATAGATGCAGCGGCCCAGATGCTCCGAAAACTGACCGTAAATATTGGGGTTGATGGTGCCGACCGAACGGTTGACGTTCACAAAAATATATGCCATAAAAACACCTCACAAAAGTAAAAAAAATACCATAAAAAGCAACATGAAATAGGAACCTAAAAGCACTATAACAAACTCCGTTCGTTATGTCAATCTCCTATAAAAAATAAACCCTGCATTCCGGCAGAAGCACAAAATGCAGGGCAGATAAAAGCAAACAAAGAAGCAAATAGAAAGCAAGAATAAGCGAATTTACAAGAAAAAGCAGTTGACAGGAAGGCTCAGCCTGCATACAATGCTCCGAACTCCGAACTCCGAACTCCGAACTCCGAACTCCGAACTCCGAACTCCGAACTTTATTCCCACTTCTCCCAAACCTCCGGCCGGTACCCCACTGTGGCGGCGCGGCCATTGCGTACAATGGGTTGGCGCAAAAGCTGCTGGTTTTCAAACAGTTTGTCAGCCTGCTGGCTTTCGTCCAGCCAGCGCAGCAGGGCAAGGGTATCCTGGTCTTTGGCGGTTTCGTCCACCAGGGCCTGCCAGCCGCCCACGGCCTGGCACACGCGGTCAAACTCACCGCGGCTCAGGCCCTTTTCTTTCAAGTCCACCATCTGGAACTTGATGCGCCGCTCTTTGAACCAGCGCTGCGCCTTTTTGGTGTCAAAGCTTTTGTTGGTGCCAAAAATCTGGATGTTCATGCGTTTTCCTCCCGCCATCAGTCTGCCTGCGGGACATCCTGGCTGGATGCCACAATGTTATTGACCCACACGCCCTTTTTGACCAGAATAAACCCGATGATGCACTTGAGCAGATCCACCCCGTTCACAAACAGGTAAACGATGGGCAGCGGCAGTGCCGTATAGCGGCTGAGGACAAAGGCAATGGGAAAGTTGATCAGCCAGGTATAGCAGCTGTCAAAAAAGAAGGTGATCAGCGTTTTGCCGCCGGAACGCAGCGTAAAGTAGGCAGCGTTGGCAAAGGCGAACAGCGGCATGCACAGCGCCGCCGTGCGGATCACGCTGGAAGCAAGCTCCCGGATGACGGGTTCGGTGTTGTAAATGTGGGGGATCAGCGGGCTGAACAGGGCCAGCAGCGTGCCCATCACCGCGCAGCTGGAAACACTCAGAGTGATCATCCGCCATGCAGTGCGGCGTGCACCGGTCATGCGGCTGGCACCAAGCTCCTGCCCAACCAGAATGGCCGTGGCATTGCCCAGCGAAAGGAAAACTTCGTTAAAAATCTGGGTGATGGTGCTGGTAATGTTCATGGCGGCAATGGCCTGGATGCCGCGCACGGAATAGCATTGCAGCAGCATGGCCTGGCTCATGCTCCACAGGCATTCGTTCAGCAGAAGGGGGAAACCCTTGATCGCCACCTGGCGGGCCAGATTGCCGTCAATGTGGAAATTGCGGAACACGCCTTCCATGAACGGGTAGCGCTCGGCACTGCGGTGCGCCCCGCTGACCACGATGACAAACTCCACAAAGCGGCTGAGCGAAGTGGCAATACCGGCACCCACTACGCCCAAAGCAGGAAAGCCGAACAGGCCAAAGATCAACAGGCTGTTGAACACAAAGTTGATGCCCATGGCAATCATGCTGGCGCGCATGGGAAGCGTTGTCTGGCCGGATTCCCGCAGGGTGCTGGCGTAAGCCTGAGTCAGCGCAAAGGGAATCAGCCCCGCCAGCATCACACGCAGGTAGCCCAGAGCATACTCCATCGTGGCGGCGGCATCGGCGGCGGTGGTGTCGGCTGAAATATACAGTTCGATCAGCGGCCGCCCGGCCCCCAGCAGCACTCCGAACGCGATGACCAGCAGGCCGACCGCAATCAGCAGTTTCATGCGCAGGGTCTGGCGCACGCCCTCCATGTTGCCCTGGCCGTAATACTGGGCACCAAAAATGCCCGCCCCGGCCAGCGCACCCCAGATGCACAGGTTGAACACAAACAGCAGCTGATTGATGATGGCAACGGCGCTCATGGGCAGGGTGCCCACCTGGCCAACCATCACATTATCCAGCAGGCTGACCACGTTGGACAGGGTGTTCTGCACAATAATAGGCAGAACCACCACCGCAACATGGCGGTAAAAGGTGCGGTCACCGATCAGGCACTCCCGCAGGGTTAAACTTTTTTGCTCCATACATCCTCCGTTTTACAAGTCTTACACCATAACAAAAATGCTCTTCCCGCACACAGCGGCAGGAAGAGCAGAAAAAAGCAACCCCTTTTTACGGCAGCGGCACCGCGTAATCCACAAGGCGGCGGGGCTTGCCTTCAAATACAATGGCAATACCATCCGGGCCGGTGTTGGCGCTCACAACGCCGCCCAGCTGGAACACCAGCAGCGGCGCATGACCAAACTCTTTTTTGCACAGCTTGACAAGTTCGTCACGCTTGGCGGTGGAGCTGGAGTAAGCAACCATGTAAGGCATTTTCTTCACATCGTCCACGCGGCTCTTGACCCACTTGACCATGGCAGGCGGCACGTTGTTGTCACCGCGCACTTTGGCTTCCACCTTGCTGATGCCATCGTTCAGGCTGATGATGGGGCGGATGCCCATCAAATCGCCCACAACGGCAGCGGCGGCGGAAACACGGCCAGATTTTTTCATCTGCTTTAAGCTGTATGCGGCAAGGCAGATTTCCACCCGGGCCAGCTTGTCCTGCATTTCGCGCAGGCAGGCATCCAGCGGCTCACCGGCACGCACCTTGCGGGCGCACTCGCACAGATACCAGCCATACGGCATGGAGTAGGTGTGCGAATCGATCAGATGAATCTTCATCTTGTGGCCGGGGCGCTCGTCTTCCAGCAGTTCGGCAGCCTTTACGGCGTTATTGTATGTGCTGGAACCACCGGCGTTGATGCACAGGTGCACAAGGTCCTGTATACCGGCGTCTACATATTTGGCATAGATATCCACCCATTCCAGCTGGGTGATGGCGGCGGTGGTGGGTACGCTTTTGGACTGGCGCATCATCTCATAGAACTGGTCGTTGGTCATGTCTTTGCGTTCCAGGTATTCCTTGCCGTCCAGCATAATGTGGAACCCAATCACATCAATGCCGTATTTATCGGTCAGTTCCTGCGGAATGTCGGAGCAGGAATCCGTTAAAAAAGCAACTTTCACATCACTCATCTTTGTTCTCACTTCCATTCAAATCGGGTCAGCTGGCCGTGTGTTTCTAGGTCGGCAAAGTCCCACTGGCGCAGAACTTCGTATACCCCCACAGCTACAGCATTGGATAAGTTCAGGCAGCGCTCGCCTTTCCGCATGGGCATGCGCACGCACTGCTGCTGGTTAGCGGCCAGCAGCTCTTCCGGCAGGCCGGCGTCCTCGCGGCCAAACACCAGATAGGAACCATCCGGATAATGGGCGTCGGTATGGCGCTGCGGCCCCTTGGAGGTAAAGTAGAAGAATGGGCCGTGATTTGCCGCAAAAAACGCATCCAGATCCTGATAATATGTTATATCAAGCTGGCCCCAATAGTCAAGACCGGCGCGCTTTAATTTTTTATCATCGATCGTGAAACCCATCGGCCCAACCAGGTGCAGGCGGGCACCGGTCACGGCGCAGGTGCGCGCAACATTGCCGGTATTCTGGGGGATCTGCGGTTCAACCAGTACAATATTTACAGTTGGCAAAATTTACACATCCTTATTGTTTCTTATTCCGGGTTCTGCATCAGCTGGGGCAGAACGCTTTCCAGCCACACGCCAAGGCGCTCGTCAGCTTCGTCGGGGGTGGCTTTCAGGCAGTCGGCCACAAACACGGCGGCAGCCTGTGCAGCGGCGGGCAGTACGTTGCCCTGCAGCAGCCGCCCCACCAGCACCGCACCGAAAATATCCCCCGTGCCATGGAAGCTCTTGGGTACCATGGGGGTGCGCACCAGACTTTCGCCGGTGGCACGGTCTGCCCCAACGCAGGCAATGCCGCGCCCGGCGGCCACACCGGTGATGAGCACCCGCGGGCAGATGCGCGTTAAACGCTGCGCCTGGGCCTGCGCGGTATGCAATTCCGCTTCGCCGGTCACACCGGGCATCGGATCGCCCAGCAGCAGGGCGGCTTCGGTGGTGTTGGGCAGAATCAGGCTGGCACGGGAACACAGGGTATACATGGCGGGCACCATTTCCGGCGCAAGGCCGCGGTACATCCGGCCGTGGTCGCCCATCACGGGGTCAACCACCGTCAGGGCGTCCGGCCAAAGGTCCATGGCCTGCTCTACCAGCTTGGCCTGGCTGGCATCGGCCAGGTAGCCGGAATAAATGCAGTCAAACCGCAGGCCAAGGCGGCGGTAATGCTCCAGGGCTGCGGGGCCGTAACCGGGGTTGGCCAGCTTGGCCGGGGTGCCCAGCCCGCCCGTGTGGGTGGAAAGCACTGCTGTTGGTACGGCAACGGCCTGTGCCCCCAGCGCCGAAAGCACAGGCACAATGACCGAAAGCCCTGCCCGCCCAAAGCCGGGCAGATCATGGATGCACAGAACTGTTTTAGGTGCATTGGACATAAGAAAAACGCTCATTTCTATATCGAATTTAGGGCAACACCGCACAATTCCCGCCTTGCGGCTTAAGCACCGCTCCGGCAG
>ERZ826242.753-NODE-753-length-42892-cov-12.382356_pt1 | contig 42892 bp, 44 predicted proteins | sample MGYA00519871_ERZ826242 | MGnify/ENA primary metagenome ERZ826242 (study PRJEB31778, sample SAMEA3449226) | human gut metagenome | biome: human gut; feature: human-associated habitat; material: faeces | place: United Kingdom | collected 2010/2012 ... | reverse complement strand
TATTGTCAACTATTTCAATCTTTTTTCATCGAAAAAACTTTAGTTATTATTTAACTAGAGTTGGGTGGATCAAAAAAAGCCTCCTATTGGAGGCAAATTTTACATCATATCTTCTAACGCTTCGTTAGCCTTTTTCTTAGTTTTATTAAAGGCTTTTGTCACTGCTTTTGATACTGGCGCCTTATACTTCTGGTACGCTAGTGTAGCAGCACTTCCCATAGCTATTAGAGCTATACTTTTCATTTGTTTCATTTATATCACCTACTTGCTAGAAAAATGATGGTATGAATAAACATACATTAATAACATGTGTCTAATTGTTAAATTTATACATTAATTTTTCCAAAAGTTTTGAATTTCTTATATATTCATTATTATTGTAAACGCTTTCTAAAAAGGCAGTTGTTTCACCGATCAAAATTAATTTCTTTTTAGCTCTTGTTATTCCAGTATAAATAAGTTTACGATATAACATTCTTTTATAGGAATTGCATATTGGCATAACAACAACTTCAAATTCGCTTCCTTGACTTTTATGAATGCTGATAATAAAACCATGTTTAATTTTAATGAAATCTTTACTTGTATATTTTACAACGTTACCATCAAAATCAACATAAATTTCGTTTTTCCCAGTTTTACTAGTATTTCCATACTTTATATATTTAATAGTCCCAATATCTCCATTATATACATTGTCATCAGGCATATTAACTAACTGAAGTATTTTATCATTTTCTCTAAAAATCACATCACCTGAAGTTATTTCTCTTTTGTTTTCGTCTTTTGGATTAAAAACATCTTGAAGTTCTTTATTTAACAAATCAATCCCATTTTCACCTTTATACATTGGGGCTAAAAGCTGGACGCTTTTATAATCATAACCTTTATCAATAATTTGCTTACATAAGGTTTTAAGATTTTTTTTAATTGAACTTGAGGAACATTCTAAAAAGGTATAATCACTCTTAGTTTCTCTAAAGGTCTCACTTAATTCTCCTTCTTTTATTTCATGAGCTAAAGAGGTTATATATGAATTTTCATCTTGACGATACAAATGATCTAGATGTACAGTGTCTATTACTTCACTTTCAATTAGATCTTTCAAAACTTGTCCTGGACCAACGCTTGGAAGTTGGTTATAATCGCCAACTAAAATTAATTTTATATCATTTGTTAAACCTTTTAATAAACTGTCAAATAAATTAATATCAATCATACTTACTTCATCAATAATGACTAATTTGCTATAGGCCTTATTGGTTTCATTAATCATAAACTCATTTGTGTCCTTATTCCATTTTAAAAATCTATGGATAGTTGAAGATGGAAGCATAGTAGATTCACTCATACGTTTGCTAGCACGTCCGGTTGGGGCTAATAAAGCTAACTCTCTAACTAAGCCATCATAATCTAATTTATTTAATTTTTGGTAAAGCTCAGTGATTGCTTTGATAATAGTTGTTTTTCCAGTGCCTGGACCTCCAGTAATTATTAAAATATTATTTTCTAGAGCTTTAGTGATTGCTTCTTTTTGTTTTTCATTGTAAGTTATACTATTTACTTCTTCTAAGCTTTCTATTAGGATACCCAAATTTTTATTTTTATCAAGTTCTTTATTAGTTAAAGTATAAATTTTGTTAATAACATTTTCTTCGGCTTCCCATATTTCGATTAAATAATAAGCATCGTTATCAATTTTGATTTTATTTTCTTCTTCTAGTTCACTAAAATAAATATCGTACATATCCCTATCAATGCTTAACCTTAAATAACGATTAACAGCAGTTACAATTACATCTCTTTCTAAAAAAGTATCGCCGTTTTGGTATGTTAAATTTCCCATAATATAAACTATAGATGCTTTTATGCGTCTTTTGTCGTCAGGTTCAATATTTAATTTGGGCGCTACTGCATCTACCTTTAGGAATGAAATATCAACTATATCGTTAGCTAATTTATAAATATTATGAGTTATTACATCCATTGTCATATGTTTGTACTCATTATATATAGTTAATGAATCTTTCATAGTAAAGCCAAGCTCGGTTAAATATACAATCATTTGATGGCTCTCTTCATATTTTGATAAAATATCAAAGATTTTATCTGCTTTTTTTTGCGTTAATTTAGGTACTAAATTTAGGCAGGTGCGATCCTTTAAAATATCATCCAAGGCAGTATCACCCAATGTATCAACTATAGATTTAGCTAAACGCTCACCAACTCCAGGAAAAAGATCGCTGGCTAAAAATTCAACAATTCCTTCTTTATCGGTCGGTTTAACTCTTTCGTATTCAGTAACTTGGAATTGAAAACCATATCTTGGATGGGTTATGCCTTCACCATAAAAAAAATATGTATCATCTTCATTTAGCTCATGAAAAAATCCAGTGAAAGTTATGGTTTTGTTAACATAGTCTTTTAATGATTCAATATTAGTTTCACGCACTTTAAAAAGACCTATTACATAGCCTTTCTCAGAATGAAAGATACTTCTTCTAAAATTTCCTTTGATATATGTTTTCATGTTACCACCTTTTATAATTATATCAAAAAAAGAGCCTATTTGCTAGGCACTTTATTATATACTTCTACCATTAGTGTTTTGTTGTTGATTTGCTTCGGTTTCTGATAATGGTGTAGCTCCTGGAAATCTATTATTTTCAATAGACTGATTGAGACTGTCATTGTGTTGCTGGGAATTTATATTACCCTGGTTGATCAGAGTTTCATAATTATCTTCTTGTGCGTAACTATTGGCATTTGCCATGGCCACATCATTATTAAATTGCTCTTTTTCTTGATAAGTCATTTCTTGCTCATCAACTATATATGTTATTTTTTCTGGGTCAGGATGGCTTTCTTCTTTTGGCACATGATCAGCAATAATTGTTGGTCCAAGAAGAACTGCACCAGCTAAACTAGCTGCAACTATAACTTTTTCTTTCGTATCAAAAAATTTTATTATACGAGCCCATCCTTTATTTTTAGCTTTTTCTTCCATTCTTTTATTTCTAGCTTCTTTAGAGTCTTCTAAATAAGGAAGAGTCGTTGAAATATTATCAGCGAAGGTTTTTCCTCTTGTGGCTACATTTGTTAATTCAACTGGCGAAGCTCCATATGCATCTGAAACAGGTCTTTTAGCAATTGTTTCTCTAGTAGCATCCGCTCTTTGCGCTGGAGTTAGTCCATGAAAAGTTGAAGTAGTCTCTTCCACTTTTGAATATCCATCTGGAATTCCTGGAACACTATTTAAACTATTTCTTAATTCTTCTTTTGCTTGTGATGACACATTGGCATCAAATCTCCATTCTGCCATTTTCAGCACCTCATTTCAAATTTATTTTATCATTTATATTTGTTGTTTGTCAAATTGTTTTTACTATACGTTGGCAGTTTCCAATTGTTTTATTTTGCTTAATAAATAGGGATAATCAAGTTCTTGAATTTTTACAGTAACAGTCTTGTTAACATTTTCTTCTTTTCCTTTAGCTTTAATTAATAGATAATTTTCGGTGTGACCAATTAAATAGCCATCTTTATAAATCTCAGGAATAAAATCGATTTCTTTATCTATATATTTTTGCATATATTCTTTTTCTAGTTCTTTTGAAAGAGATAATAAAATTTTAACTCTTTCTTTCTTGATGTTTCCATCAACTTGATTTTTCATAGAAGCTGCTACAGTTCCTTCTCTTTTAGAGTATGGAAAAACATGTAGTTTAGTAAACTTTATATCTTTAATAGTTTGAACTGTCTCATTAAATAATTCGTCTGTTTCACCAGGGAAACCAACAATAACATCAGTAGTTATTGAAATATCAGGTCTGATATTTCTTATTTCATTTATTTTGTTTTTAAAGTAAATGGTATCATATTTGCGGTTCATGTTTTTTAAAATTTCGTTTGATCCAGCTTGAAGTGGAATATGCATATGGTTAGTTAATATTTTGCTGTTTTTTATAACGTCTAAAACTTTGTCATTAAGTTCGGAAACTTCGATTGATGAAATGCGAAGCCTTTCTAGCCCCTCAAGTTTTGTTAACTCTTTTAATAAATCGGCAAAGTCGTAATTTTCATCGTGATAGTTTCCAGTATGAATGCCCGTTAAAACAATTTCTTTATGCCCTTCTTTTATTAAATGTTTTGCTTCTTTAATAATGGTTTCCTTTTTTTTACATCTAACGTGCCCGCGTACATAAGGGATGATGCAGTAAGCACAGTAGTTATCACACCCATCTTGGATTTTTATGTAAGCTCTTGTTAAATCGGAATTATTTAATACCATATCTTCAAATTCCATATCATTAATGTCATATAGTTTAGTTATTTGTTTATTTTTAAATTCTTTCAAATAAGTAACTATTTGGCTTTTATCTTTATTACCTAAAGCGATATCGATTTCTAAATCTTTTAATTCATCGTTACGATTTTGAATTAAACAGCCTACTGCAACAATGATAGCATCAGGATTTTTTCGCTTGACACTTCTAATTAACTTACGAGATTTGCTGTCGGCTTGATTAGTAACTGTGCATGTATTTATGATACATATATCTGGATTTTCACTTCTTTGATAGCCGGCATTATCAAGTAAATCTTCCATTACTTCACTTTCGTATTCATTTACTTTACATCCTAAAGTATATATTTTATATTTCAAGGTAATTCTCCTTTCAAAAAATAAGCCTTATGGCTTATAAATTTTTTCTAAATTCTTTTAATGAGTTTAAAAATTCAGTGTTATTTTCGCTTTCATAAGCAACTTTAATTTCTTCATAAGCGTGTCTTGGCGCTTCAGGCTCTTTGACTTTTTCATAACTTTGATAAGGTTGACAAGTTGGAGCATTTTGAATACCAAAAATCGGTGAAATAATATCAGAGTTGCGGAATTTTCTTGGTTCTTCTTTTGGCTCTTTGACTTGCTCAATTTCTAATTCCATTTGAACTGGAACTTCTTTAACTGGCGCTGGCTCGTGAAGATAATCAGCAAGAACATCCTGGCTTGTTTTTTCTTTAGCAATCGGTTCTTTAACTTCAATATTTTGCATCTTTTTAGCTTCAGCTTGTTTGATTAATTCTTGATAACTAATAATTGCGTTTTCTTCTTGCTCACGTTCAAATTCTTCAATTACTTCAGGTGCAGGAGCTTTTGCTTCTAAATCAGCACTCATTTGACTAAAAACACGTTCTAGTTCATTCTTGGCTTCTTGCTGTTCTTTAGTAACTGGTTTAATATTTTCGAAAAGTTCTGGTGCCTTTTCTTCAGGCTCGTCGCTATCAAAACGTTCAGTTTCCGAAATTGGTTCTACTTTATTTCCTTTATTTAAAACATAGAAAATAACAATAGCAAACAAGATAACGCCAACAAGGGCTAAACCGATAAAGATAAGGTCTTTATCAGCAATTTCAAATAAAATATTCATAATAATCACTCCAAATTAATACTTCCTTTTTGGGACACTATATATAGTTTATCACAACTAAATGTAGTTTTCAAAGATTTTTTAAATCTTTTGTAAATTACTTTTTCTTTGCACAAAATCTTTACACTATAAATGCTTTGTCAAGAGTTTTTAGTGTATCTTTTAAAGCCATCGGTAGTGTAAGTCTTTTCATCATTAGTATGCCATAAAACTTCGACATCATACTTTTTAGCAAACTCTTTGCCATCATCTATACTCATTAAATATAAAGCGTTAGCAACTTTGTTAGCTTCATTTATATCTTTACTAATAACCGAAATTAAATTGTTTTCTTTATTTTTTGAACTAGTCAAAGGATTTACCATGTAAGGTTTAAATTTACTTGTATTTCCTTTAGTTGCCATACTTTCACCATTCAGATAAACAATTTTAACAAGATTTCCATTTGTGTCGGTAATACTAACTTTGTATTTATCATCATTATAATGGTCACCGGCAATTATGTTTCCATCTTCGTTCATAATATATTTTTTGATTTTATTTTCATCTAGATATTCTTTAACAATATTTGTAGCATAGGCACCAATTAATGAATCGATGCTTATATTTTTAAGAGTTTCTTTTTTGCTAAAATCTAAAGAGTTTATAGTAGTATGAAAATTATATGTTTTGTCATCTTCAATACTAGTGATTAATTCGCCAGCTGTAATATCAATCAGTCCGCCGGTTTCTTCGTAAGCATTCTTCCCATACTCTAGTAATTTTATCAAATCCTTGTCAGTGTTTTGACTTGGATTTTGATAGTATTTTTGATATTTTTTGTAAATGCCATCGATTTCTTTAAAAGTACTACCCATATTTTTGTTACTATATATTTTAATAGTTATGTCTTCATTAAAATAGTTAAAAGACTTTATCTGCTCATTTACTTTACTATTCAAATTAATTACTATAAAAACAATTAAAATTATAATGATAGCTAAAATTATATAGTTTCTTTTGTCGACAATTTTCCTTACCATACTACCACCTAATTTATTATAGCAACTTTAATTTTATAAAACAATAATACATTTGTTTTGGTTACATACAAAAACTAGGATTTACCCTAGTTATTTCACCAAATCTTGCTCTAAAACTTTTTCATAGACTTTTTTTAAATCTTTGGCAATCTTCTTAATATCTTTATCTGCAGCTACTTTATATCCTTGATTAATTAAACTTGGCAGTTTCCCATTTATTATTCCTTTGATTTTTTCTTCAAATTCATCAATATTTTTTGCTTTATAAACATTAAAACCATCGGTTAGCCACTCATCATAAATTGGAATATCACTAATTATTGTATCTATTTTCATAGCTAATGCTTCTAATAATACGATACCTTCTGTTTCTTCTTTTGTTGGGAAAATATAGATATTAGCTCCACTATATGCATCTTTTAAGTCTTCACTTAGAACGTAACCTGGAAAGTAAACATTACTTGGTTTATTTTTCATAGCTTCGCTTATTTTAGTTGGCACCAAAGCTGGATCGGTGTAGCCAAACCAAATGAATTTATATTCTGGCATTCTTTTAGCTAATTCAATAAATTCAAGAATTCCTTTTCTTTCAATATAAAGGCCAACCGCCATTATTACTTTATCATTTTTTGAAAAATTATATTTCTTACGAAACCTTTCTGCACCTTCTTTTGTAGGATTAAAAAATTGAAGATCGATACCATTGGAAAGTGGAATTATTTCTTTTTTTATTCCGTAATTTTCTATTAATTTTTTTGAATATGGTGTAGGAGTTAAAATTAAATCTCCTTGGCTATAACAAACTTTTAACCATTGTTTAAATGCTGGTGCTGCACCATTAGAGAATCTAAAAGAATTTCGAAAGTCTTCTTCAGTTGAATGGGCATGAAAAATCACTTTTTTTCCTTTAGCTTTGGCCTTTCTTGCTAGAAGTAAAGCGTCAGGAAAAACTGTATTAATATGCGCAATATCGTAATCATCTTTAGGGTTTGTTGTATACGGAATATGAACTAGGTCAAGGCATTTTTGCTGGTGAATGCAGGCTTTCCCTACTCCACTTTTTTCCAAATTTTTAACATTGCTTGCGTAGATTAAAACTTTCATACAATCCTCCTAACCGGTTATATTAACTAGTATAACATCTTTGCCGATTTTGTCAATTTGATTCCACTTGATGTTTATTACGCCGGCGGAAAAAAATAAGAACTTTTTTCTTTGAACAGAAAGTTCATCTATTTTCCCATCTTCGCTTATTGAAACGTCAATGATCGTTCCTATTCTTTTGCCATCAATTAAGTTTATTATATCTTTTGACTGTAAATCAGAAAGCATCATACTACCACCTAGTTAAGTTTATTAGAAAAATCAAAAAAAATGATTAGTTAATCATTCTTTGTCTGCACTCATCAACAAATCTTTTAAAGAGTATATTATTTTTTGCTTCTAATTCAGGATGAAATTGAACGCCAATTACAAAATTATTTTGATCTCGATATTCAATTCCTTCGATGTATCCTTCTTTACTAACTGCACTAACAATGAAATTTTTACTTATTTGTTTTAAAACGGAGTTATGAATTGAAGGCTCCATTATTTCAGCTTCATTATAAATTTCAAATAATTTGGTATTAGGTTTTATATATATCATATGACTCGCTTTTGATACGCTATCATTATAAAATGTTGGCTCTGGATCATGATTTTTAACTTCTTTTAAATATAAGTCTTCATTACTCATAATTCTAAGATATGTTTCCATTATGGTTTCGTAATTAACTATTTTATTTTGACTTTTGATGTTATTTACTACGTAGTCATAAGCGCCTAACGCTTGAAGTCCTAAACAAACGCCTAATAATGGTTTATTATGAGTTATGGCATAATGGATAGTTAATAGGTGGTATGGCCTAATGACAGAGCCACCAGGAATTAAAAAACCATCAAATGATTGTAACTCTGATTCGTAAAAGTTACCATCAGGGAAAAGAATTCCTAGGGGCGTAGAGTTTACTTCTAATAAACGTTTAGGGTAATTACTGACAAAGTTTAAAGTATTTAAAAACGGTCTTGTTTTGTTTTCACTATATGTTGGAACTATACCTATTTTTATCATATTTCACTTCCTTATTTAAGTCTACGCTTAATTTATCATTTTTTTAATGTTTTCTAAACCACTTTTTTCTAGTCTAGATATTTGGGCTTGGCTAATGCCTATTTCTTCGGCTAATTCCATTTGAGTTCGCCCAATTATGTATCTTTGGGTTAAAATATACTGTTCTTTGGTTTTTAATTTATTTAAAGCGTTACGGAGAGATATTTTAGTATCAAGATCATAATAACCTTCATTACTATTTAATTGATCTTCGAGGTAGATAACATCGCCACCATCGTTATAGATCGGTTCGAACATACTGATGGTTTCTTTCATGGAGTTCAAAGCGTTACTAACTTCAAATTCTGTAAGTTCCATAGCTTTGGCTATTTCGGCAATAGTTGGTTCTTTACCATATTTATTGGTAAGTTCTTCTTTTGTCCTTAAGGCTTTATATGCAGTATCTTTAATACTTCTAGCAATTCTTACGCTATTATTATCTCTTAAATAGCGTTTAACTTCACCTAAAATCATAGGAACTGCATAAGTACTAAAACGAACTTCATGACCTAAATCAAAGTTATCTATAGCTTTTATTAGACCAATACAACCTACTTGAAATAAGTCATCCATGTTATCGGTACGATTGTTGTATTTTTTTAAGATTGATAGTACTAATTTAAGGTTTCCATTAATTAGTTCCTCCTTGGCGCTTAGATCTCCAGATTGGTACTTTTTAAATAAATCTACTTGTTCTTCATTTGTTAAAACTTTAATATCCGCAGTATTCACGCCACAAATTTCTACTTTATGACGTGCCATAAAAAATCTCCTTTCTAATTCATATTGAACTGAAAGGAGAGATTTTATTCAATTATTTTTCTTTAATAAAACAGAACCCAAAATTATAACAATTACTAGAATGAGGAAACCGATTACATAATTTATAGTTTGGGGTCCTTGCAAACGAGCGACCACCGCTAAGATGTCTAAATCCATTTCTACTTCCTTTCTATTTGTCACGCTTTTTCATTATACACTATGCATGAAAAATTTGAAGGGGTAATTGTTAATTTTTTCCATTTTTGACACTTCGCTGACACTTTAAATAATATGATACCAAAGAAGTCGTTACGATTAAGCAACTTAATGATAAAGTGAAGCCAGCTAATATATCGCTAGTATAGTGAACACCTAAATAAATACGACTTAAACCGATGAAGAAAATTAAGAGTGCTAAAACAATTGTCCATATTTTCTTATATTTGGTTTTTAATTTTGTCTGCCAAATTAAATAGATAAGCATACCATAGAAAGCAGCTGAAACCATGGCATGTCCTGATGGAAAACTATAGCCGGTTTCTTCAATAAGCATCCATTCAAATGGTCTTGGTCTTGAGAAAAAAAGTTTTAACGTTTGATTTAAAATAACAATAAAAACTAAATTACAAAGAGATAAAAGTCCATATTTTTTACTTTTAAAAATAAAAAATAAAGCGATTGATAAAAGAACAATAAAAGTTCCACTTGACAGAAATGATAAAAATTTAAATATTTCTGTTAATAAAGGATTTTCAAATTTACTAATAAAATTATAAACAGCTGTATCAAATCCGGTTAGTTCTTTTTGAAGAACTTCTCTAGTTATAAAGGCAAAAACGAAAACTAGCGCTGCTAAAATTAACCATTTGCCATATTTTTTCATAAATTCTTTCATATTATCACCACTTTATCATTATATATTGATTACGGCTTTTTGACAATAAAGAAAAACTATTTTTCTTTAAAAAATAAAAAAATAGACTTATTGTCTATTTTCTAAGCGTTTCAATTCTTTTTGATTGGGTACTTTTTTAATGTGCTGCCCTATTATTTCAGAAATATCACTAACTGTTACGAATGATGACACATCGGCTTCTTGAACAATGTCTCTTAATTCTGGTAATTCCAATCTTGTTATAACAACATAAAGCATTACTTTTTCAGGATGGGACATTAGCCCTTCTCCATTTAAAATTGTTACGTTACGACCCATTCTTTTTAAAATTTCAGCAGATATTGTTTCTGATTTCTCAGTAATTATTGTGACGGCTTTTACTTGATCCATACCTTCAGAAACCATATCAATAATCTTAAAGGTTATGAAATATGTAAGCAGTGAATATAGTGCACGATCTGGTCCAAAAACAAATACAGCACAGCCATATATAAATATGTTAAAAAATAGAACTACCTGCCCAACAGATACAGAACTAGTTTTGCTAACTAGGATAGCAATTATTTCTGTTCCATCTAAGCATGCACCAAATTTAATAACTAATCCCACACCAATACCTAGTAATAAACCTCCATAAACTGTAGCTAAAATAATATCGTCAGTGACTTCTTCTACACTATGAAAAGCATTTAATAAATAGGTAAATACGATCATTGCAAACCCAGCTTTTATAACAAACCTTTTCCCCATTTGTTTATACCCGATAATCAAAAATGGAATATTTAGGAAAAGAACAAACAAACTTAGTGACCCCCCAAAAAGTTTATTTAAAATAATTGAGATTCCTGTAAGTCCACCATCAATTATTGAGTTTGGAATTAAAAATATTTCTAAAGCGGCGGCAGCCATTGTTGCTCCTACAGCAATAAAAATAAGTGACACGATATCGTGCATAATACTTTTGGCTAATTTTTTCTTAACTTTTTCCATGTTGACCACCCCTATAATAATTATAGCGAATATTTAACTCTTTTGTCTATGGATACGAGAAAAAAAGTCAATTACTTGACTTTAATTCACACTATTTAGAGCGTTTTCGATTATTTTTTTATTATTTTTCAATCTTTCGTCATCCGGATCCATTTCGATAGCTATGTCTAGATAGTATATAGCCTCAGCAAGTTTATTTTCATTAAATTTACAAATCGATAGTAAATCATAGATGGTACTATCATAACAGAATGGTTCATTGATGTAATTTTTATATTTTCCTTTAATGTTGAGTGCAATGGATAAATTTTTATCGGCCTCTTCAAAATTATCATTATTATATTCCAATATAGCACTTTCAACATATGGTTCTCTTAGATATGGAGTTTCGTTTTTTGCTTTTTCAAGCCAAAGTCTTGCTTCATCTAATCTGCCTAAATTTCGGTATGAACGCGCGATAAAACGCATTGAAGCTGAGCGTTCGTCTTTCCAAGTAGCACTTTCTAAATTTAAATGTTTTATTAATGTATCTATGCATTTCTCATACATTTCATGATACATATACTCACGGCCTAGATAATGCATATTTCGATCATCTGTGGGATCTTCTTCTACGGAAAGTTCGAGAAGTGGTAAATAAGAACCTCGAGACTTTGTGCTGTCGGGATAATGATTAACAGTAATCTCATCAGTAGTTATGAAACTTTCAGTTCCATCATATGATAGAATTTCATGAACTGGGTGAGTCCATTTATATCCACTTTTTTTATGTATTTTTTCACTATAAAAATTAACAGCTGGGTTCCCGTATTCATCGAAACTCCAATTGTAATTGTATCTCAATCTCGTGATATTCTCATTCCATATTTCTTCTAATTTTTGACGCCATCCATCTTCAATCACTTCATCTAAATCTAAACAAATACAGATGTCTGCATCTTCAGGAACCATTTTTAATGATTCATTTCTAGCAACATCAAAACGCCATGGTTTGATTTCTTTTACTTTAACTATAGCTCCCCTATCTCTTAATTTTTGAACCGTATTATCAGTTGAACCAGTGTCTAAAACATAGACTGCATCCGCAGCTTCTAGTGAATCCATCCATCTATCAACAAATTTTTCTTCATTTTTAGATATAGCGTAAACATAAATTTTATTTTTCACTAAACTCATTTAATCCTAAGCACTTAATTTAGTAATAGTTAGTAGAGCATTAGTTCCAGTACCTAAAGTAACACCAACGGCTACTAAGGCACTAAGCGCCATGTCTATGTTTGCTCCTGCTGCTAATGTTACGACTATGCTTCCGCTATAAATAGATTGAGTACCAACGGCTAAAACTCTTGAAATAACAGTACCTGGTATATTAGTTCCGTTATTTCGAACTGCCAATGTTAATGTGGTTCCAACTGCAACTGATGCATTTAATAAATAGTTTATTTGATACGTTCCGGCTGTAGTTACAGTAATTGTATTGGCAGTAGCTGTTGTAACATTACTAAGTGGCATTGCTGTTGGTAATGGTACTTGACTTGTTCCACCGACTGTTAAATTTAGTGTTTGCGGCGCATCACTATATTTACCACCATATGCTGATAACCCTGCCGCTGGCCCTGTAGGCCCTGTTGCTCCTGCTAATCCAGTTGCTCCTGTTGGCCCAGTTGGTCCTGCAACCGTGCTTGCTGCTCCGGTTGGTCCTGTAGGTCCCGTTGCTCCAGTTAATCCGGTTGCCCCTGTTGGCCCAGTAGGTCCTGCTACTGTACTTGCTGCTCCGGTTGGTCCTGTAGGTCCCGTTGCTCCAGTCGCCCCAGTTGGTCCTGTTGGCCCCGTTGGCCCTGTCGCTCCAGTTGGTCCTTCAGGAATATTGAATGCAAGTTGTACCCCCGTTGGAGTAAAAGAGGTATCGACACTTGCCGGTTGTGTTGCAGGTACGGTCGTTGTTGTCCCAACAGTTACTGTAGGAGTTGTGCCTGTTGGTCCTGTTGGTCCTGTTGCCCCAGTTGGCCCTGTAGGTCCAGTTGCTCCCGTTGCACCTGTTGGTCCAGTGGGTCCTGCTACTGTACTTGCTGCTCCGGTTGGTCCTGTTGGCCCTGTTGCTCCAGTCGCCCCAGTTGGTCCTGTTGGCCCTGAAATTGTGCTTGCTGCTCCGGTTGGTCCGGTTGGTCCGGTTGGTCCAGTTGGCCCTGTTGCTCCTGCTGGTATAGTGAAGTTCAATACTGCATCAGTATTAGTTCCACTATTAGTTACCGATGCTGGAGTGCCTGGTGCCCCTGTTGTAGTTGTTCCAACAGTTATTGTTGTTGGCCCTGCAGGTCCGGTTGGCCCTGTGGGGCCGCGCATTCCTTGACAGAATGTTGGTTTACAACATTGATCTTCTTGAATTTTTCTCATTGCTCTTTCGTAATTATTCATTTGAATCTCCTTTCTGAATTATCTTATGATGTATAGATAAAAAGAATAATTGAAATTGCTTATAAAAAAACAAATAAAACATATTTGTCTAAAGTTTATTATTTAAATTAGCTTTTTCTTAATCTTTTTTTTAATTTATATATTTTAAGATAGATTAATAAAACCCAAAATCTATTTTTTATGTTACTATTTATAAAAATTTTCCATGTTAAATTGTAATCGATAATATTTAGATTCTTAAAAAAATTCATTAACTCCTGATTTATTTGGGCAACAGTTTTTTTAAATTCAGCAAATGGTAAATCTTTTAAAAAGATACCATAATAATGTCTAATAATTCTTAAAACGCTTGGATCATACATTTTAATATATGCATTTTTTTTATCTTTACTAAAAGTGTCTATTACCTCATTTCGTATTAGTGGTAATGTTTTTAAATTACGAATTATATTTTCTATGCTACTAGTAGCACTATTACTATTTCCTTTAAAATAATTATAAAAGGGCTTGTTAAGTAATTTTATATTATTACATTTATTTAAAAAATTTAATAGAAAAACAATGTCTTCGCAATACACTAATCTTTTATTAAAACGGATATTATTTTGTTTTATGATACTACTTTTATAAAAAAAACAAAAGCTATGACCTTGAATGTCATTCTTAATTAAATCTTCAAATACTTCATTAGAATTTGTAATTCTATCTGGAGTATTATTATATTTACACGAAACTAACTTTAATGGTCCGTCATCTATTATATATTCTAAAAAGCGAACAGCATCACAATTGCCAACATTTTGAACACATTCCTGGACAGTTTCTTTCTCAATCCAGTCATCTGCATCGACAAACATTAGAAATTCACCACTAGCCATATCAATGCCGGCATTCCGTGTATCGGAAACACCTGTATTAATTTTATCAATAACTTTTATATTATTGTTTTTTAAAGCCATTTCTTTTACTAATGATAATGAATTATCTATACTTCCATCATTAACAACAATTATTTCGATATTCTTATATGTTTGATTAACTAAGGAATTTAAACATTTTAAAATATACTTCTCACCATTATAAATAGGCACTATAATACTAACTAATGATTTATTCATCTTACCACACCCAACTGTTTTTGTTGTTTCATTATATCACTTTAATGTACATTATGCAATTGGTATCCATATACACGAATATAAAAAGACCCATTTTGGTCTTATTTATCTAATGTTTTTAACCTTTTTATTACTTTTTTTTCTATTCTTGAAATGTATGATTGACTTATGCCTAATAAGGTAGCAACATCTTTCTGAGTCATTTCGTCTTTTCCATATAGTCCATATCTTAAAATCATAATTTTTTTATCTCGGTCATTTAATCTATCTATTTCTTTATATAACATTTTCTTTTCTATTTCTTTTTCTAGTCCTTTAGTAACTATATCAGAATCGGTTCCTAAAATATCTTCAAGATGAAGTTCATTCCCTTCTGAATCATAACTTAGGTTATCTTCAAAACTAATTTCGCCTCGTCTTTTTTTGTTTTTGCGCAAAAACATTAAAATTTCGTTATCGATACATCTCGATGCATAAGTTGCTAATTTAATATTCTTATCAAGTTTATAAGTATTTACACCCTTGATTAATCCAACACTACCTATACTCACTAAATCTTCTAGATCTACACCTGTATTTTCATATTTTTTTGATAGGAAAACTACTAGTCTTAAATTGTGCTCAATCAATTTTGCTCTAGCAAATTCATCGCCATCCATCGATCTTTTAACATATTCAATTTCATCTTCTTTAGTAAGTGGTTCAGGTAATTTGTCACTACTGCCAATGAAAAAGACATTTTCTTTTTCAAAAAAGATTCTAAATATTTTTTTGATTTTTTCTATCATGTTTTTCCCTCCATTTTGCTATTTAAAAGTACATCGACGCCACTAATATTCATGTTTTCGCTAAAACCTAAAAGTACTTCAAAACTACCTAAATCAGGGATGTCGGCTGTGGTTTCTATACATTCTAGTAATCCACTACCACCAATGACAGTATATGGAACCAATATTTTCTTTTTTCTCGATGTATATGGAATGTTTGTTAAAATTACTGGTTTTCCTTTATGAGTCAAGGTATTGCCGGTATCTAAATATCCATTTAAATTTAAAATTTTTCTACCAATTTTAATATTTACTTTATAATGATTTTTGATTTTCTTCTGGTAATACCTGGCTTGCCTTATATAAATATATAGAATTATCGGAGAAATTATGAGTAAAAAAATAACATTTACACTTAATCCGCTATTATAAAAAATTAATCCATCGTGTTTATATGAAAATTCAATATTAAGCATATAAAGAAAGCCACCTAATAAAATACTGACTAAGTAGAAGGTTAAAATATTAATTAAAGTATATTTTAAATCTTTATAATAAAAAGTAAAAAGATTCATTAGAATGCTAAGATAAATTTTTATTATAAAAAGCTGGATAGAATTGATAGAGAAAAAAAGAACTAATATACTAAGACTTCCAATGAAAGCTCCAATAACGACATTGAAAATTTTAACATTTCTCTTAAGTACAATAGCTGTCGTTAAAAGTAAAAGGAAATCAAACGCAAAATTAATAAATAATACTCCATCAATATATACTGTCATTTTGGTCACCATAATCATTATAGATTCTATGGCTAAAATATTTTGTCAGTTTACGCAAAAGAAAAAAGTAATTAACATTACCTTTTATTCACAATTTGGTGATTTAGATATTGGCATTTTAATGCATGCTCCTCAGCTGGCTTATCACTACCATGGAGTTCATCTAAAAATTGCATATAATCGCTTTGATCTATGTCTTTTTTCGAAATAGGAGCAGTTATTGGACAATCTAAGGCACTTAAGTCAGCTGTTGAAAATTCTTCCAAAGCCTTCATAAAGTCGTTCTCAGCAGTTTGTTCATTTTCTAGTGAAATTTCATCACAAAGTTCCTTAGCTGCTTTTAAAGTCGAAGGAATAGTTCGACCGTATTGAAGGGCTAATTCCTGAGCTTCATCAATTTCTGGTAATTGACTATTTTCCATAAATATACCTCCTTTTTCTTTTAAATTTGACTTAGTATACACTTTTTTGAAAGAAAAAGCAAATAGACGGATTTATTTTCCGTCTATTATTTCTTTTATTTTATGGTAAATATCGTCAATAGAACATTCTATATCTATTTTTCCATTTCTGGTTTTAAGTTCAACAATGCCCTCACTTGCTTTTTTACCAATAGTAATTTTAATTGGCAACCCAATTAAATCCATATCATTGAACTTAACACCTGGTCTTTCTTCTCTATCATCTAATAAAGTATCAATTCCTTGGTTATTTAATTCATCATAGATTTTATTAGCAATTTTATCCATTGTTTCATCTTTTGAATTTATTAAGACGATGCCAACTTTAAATGGCGCTATTTCTAGTGGCCAAATGATACCTTTTTCATCGTTATGTTGTTCTACTACAGCGGCAACACATCTTGCTGTGCCAATGCCATAGCATCCCATATCAACAGGCTTTTGTTCATTTTTTTCATCTAAATAGTATAGTCCTAAACTTTCTGAATATTTAGTTCCTAGTTTAAAAATATTACCAATTTCGATACCTTTTTTGAAATAAATATTACCACCACAATTTGGGCAACTATCTCCTTCTTCGATATTAATAATATCACCAGTTTTATGAATTTCAAAGTCTTTTAAATTGACGTTGATGTAGTGATAATCCGTTTTATTAGCACCAACAACGAAATTACTCATGGTACTTACTTCGTTATCGATAACAATTTTTGCTTTAATATTTAGTGGTCCTAATGAACCGAAGGAAGCGTCTGTTACTGTTTGTAACTCTTCTTCGGTTGCCATTTCTACTTCTTTAGCATTTAGTAATTTACGTAATTTGGTATCGTTTAATTCACGATTACCTTTAACAAGCGCAAAAACTATTTCACCATCAACATTACAAACTAAGGTTTTAACAGTTTTATCTATACTGATATTTAACATTTCTACTATATCATTAATAGTATGCGCGCCTGGAGTATGAACTAGTTCCATATTTTTTTCTGCTTCTTTTTCAAAGGCTTGGCCTTTTACTTCAGCTATTTCAATATTTGACGAAAAATCACATTTATCACAAAGAACTAAAACATCCTCACCAATTTCAGAAACAGCTTGATACTCTTCGGATAATAAGCCACCCATAGCTCCAGTATCGGCTTTAACAACACGGTAATCGATGTCCATGCGATCAAAAATGTTATTATATGCTTTAACCATTTTAGCGTATGCTATATCGGTATGAGCTTCATCGATATCAAAACTGTAGGCATCTTTCATAGTGAACTCTCTAGTTCTAATTAAACCATACCTTGGTCTTGCTTCATCACGGTATTTATTGCCTATTTGATATAAGTTAAATGGCATATCTCTATATGATTTTATTTTTTCTTTAGCAGCCATAACAAATAATTCTTCATGAGTCGGGCCTAAAATGTAATCACGTTCATAACGGTCTTGTAAGCTAAACATGTCACTACCGAAGGCACGGCGACGTCCAGATTTTTCAAAAATTTCACCAGCAATTAATAAAGGCATTGTTACTTCGTTGGCGCCAGCTTTATTCATTTCATCTCTAATGATATTTTCAATGTTTTGTTTTACTTTGAGTCCTAATGGTAAGAACATATAAATCCCACTTGAGGTTTTCTTAACCATACCACTTCTTACTAATAGATTTCCACTTGTTGAGTCTTCATCTTTAATGTCATCTCTAACGGTGTAGAAAAAACTTGATTTTAATTTCATAACTATCTCCTCCTTTAATAATATTTATTTTGAAACAAAAAAAGAATGGTATTTTAAGGAGTGCATAAGCACGGTACCATCCTTTGTTTAACTTAATTTAGATAACGGCTATTAACCGGAAATGTTTACATTCCACTTAGAAGGTAGGAATTAAATAATATCATAACTTGTTCTCACTATCCAAGCTCACTTTTTATGAGGGATTAATTAATATTCCTTCGTCATAGATTTATGTTTTTATATTAACATATTATTTTTAATTTGTCAAAAGGTTTTTGTATTATATGTTATTGGAATTGTTTTAGTTTATAATTTGAGTATATATTTTGTTAATTAATCGATGTTTTTTGTGCTTAAAATATATTATAAAAATTAAATTTACTACTTAAAAAACTGCTTTAAAGCAGTTTTAATTACAATATCATCATAGCAACAGTAAGAATAACTATATTACATAAAGCAATTGTAAGAACTACTTTCAAGGCCCATTTGAACCAAGTTGTATATTCAACTTTTGCTAAAGCAAGTCCTCCCATGATGGCACCACATGTTGGAGTAATTAAATTAACTAATCCATTAGCGGCAACCATTGTCATAACAGTTCCTTCAACACTATAACCAATATTAGAAGCAAGTGGCCCCATGATTGGAGTTGATAATGTTGCTAGTCCTGAAGATGATGGTACTAAAATTGATAAGAATACATGTAATAAATAGTTAAGTGGTCCAAAGATAACAGCTGGAAGATTTTGTAAAGCTTCTGAAGCATTGTAGATAATATAATTATCTAAATGAGTTGTTGTCATTAGAACACTTGCACCTCTAGCAATAGCAATAATTAGCATAACGCCAATCATATCACTAGCGCCTTTGATAAAGGTGTCAACGATGTCTTTTTCTTTCATGCGGTTGATAACACCAATTATAATTCCCATGATTAAGAACCACAATGCTGATTCATAGAAATACCAATTTCCTAATGAAGATCCGGTCAACCAACCAGTGAAACCTTCAAAGAAATTAATATTGAATTCACCCCAAGGGATAAATCCGATAATCATAATAACAAAGGTTAAAGCGAATAAAATTAAAGTAATTTTTTGTTTACCACTTAATTTAGCTTTTTCTTTGCTATCTTCAGCAGCAGTTCCATATGTTTCTTCCATCGCTTTTTGTTCTTGTAGTGATAGGAAGGTTGAACCTTTATTTTTCTTAACCTTTTTGGCATAACGCATTACGAAGAATATTGAAATTCCTAGTGTTGTTAGCCATAAAATTGCACCAAGGCCAATGATAAGTCCTTGATTAACAGCTACGCCTTCTGGGAGTGCAGAAACAGCAGCGCCTACAGCAAATGGGTTAATAGTTGAACCTAAAACACCACTACCTGCGCCTAGCAAGACGATTGCTGAAGCGACAATTGTATCCATACCAGCGGCGACCATTGCAACAGCAAGTAAGGCATAGAAACCAACTGTTTCTTCAAGCATTCCGTAGGTTGTTCCACCTATAGAAAAGATGAACATAAGGATTGGAATTAAGATTAATTCGCGTCCTTTTAGCTTATTAACAAGAACAGCGATTCCTGTTTCTAAAGCTTTTGTTGAATTGACGATAGCTAGGAATCCTCCTAAAATTAGGATGAATATTCCAACGTCGACAGCATCAGCAAATCCTAATATTGGTGACATTAGGGTATCTGATAACGATGCGCCAACTACGCCACTGCCATCAACTAACTTATCACCAACAAACTCAGCTGCTGGCAAAAAGTGTGAGACAATTGCAAGGATGAAGATTAGTATCAAGATAATTGTAAATGCGGATAATGAGACTTTAAATCTCTTTTTCTTTTGACCTTCTTCTTTAGTCATTTTGTCCTCCCTCTTTGACAATCACAGTTCCAGCGCCTGTGGCAAGTGCTTCTTTAGCATTTTCAAGGGAAGTAATGATGGCTTGTCCATTACTGTTTTTTACAAAATCTAGACAAGCTTCAACTTTTGGAAGCATGCTACCTTTAGCGAATTCACCTCTTTCGATGTAATTTTCAGCTTCACTGATAGTCATTTTATCAATGAATCTTTGGTTTGGCGTGTTAAAGCCTAAAGCTACTTTATCAACTGCTGTCAAAATAAGTAAGATATCAGCTTGGATTATTGACGCTAATTTAGCACTGGTTCTGTCTTTATCGATTACTGCATCGATTCCTCTATAACCATTAGTTTCCTCATCTTTGACAACTGGTATTCCCCCGCCGCCACAGGCGATTACGATGTTGCCATTTTGATATAGGCTACTAATAGTAGACGATTCTAATATTTGAAGTGGTACTGGTGAAGCAATAACTCTACGGTAGCCTCGTCCAGAATCTTCCTTAACGGTATACCCTTCCTCGATTAATTTATCGGCTTCTTCTTTGGTATAAAAAGCGCCGATTGGTTTGGTTGGGTTTTGGAAAGCTGGATCGTTCTTATCCACTTCAACTTCGGTTACAATTGTAACACAACCACGACTTAGACCACGTCTTTGTAGTTCAGCACGTAATGATTGCTGCAAATGATAACCTATATATCCTTGGCTCATAGCACCACATTCGGCAAAAGGCATTGCAGGAGAATTATCTACTTTGTGTGACGTCTCCATTGCTAAATTAATCATGCCAACTTGTGGGCCATTACCATGGGTTACAATAACATCATTTCCTTCTTCTACTAAATCGATAATATGTTTTGATGTAATTTTAACGAGTTCTAATTGTTCACTAGGAGTTTTGCCTAAAGCATTACCTCCTAGTGCAACGACAATGCGTTTTCCCATTATCTTAAAGTCTCATACATTACGGCTTTAATTGTATGAAGTCTATTTTCAGCTTCTTCAAATACTTTAGATTGTTCTGATTCGAAAACTTCATCAGTAACTTCCATCTCTTTAAGACCGTATTTTTCATATATTTCTTTACCGATTTTAGTGTCTATATTATGGAAAGATGGTAAACAATGTAAGAAGATTGCATCTTCACTGGCATTTTCCATAAGGGTTTTATTTACTTGATATGGTTTTAAAAGATTAATTCTTTCACCCCATAGTTCCATTGGTTCACCCATTGATACCCAAACATCAGTATACAAAGCATGAGCACCTTTAGTTCCTTCCATAACATCTTCTGTTAAGGTAATTGTACATCCGTTTTCTTCGGCTATTTGTTTGCAGGTATTTACAAGCTCTTCTTCTGGAAATAATTCCTTAGGAGCGCAGCAAGTAAAATTAAGTCCTAGTTTGGCACAAGCTACCATTAATGAATTACCAACATTATTTCTAGCATCACCTAGGTAAACAAAATTCAATCCTTTTAAAGTACCAAATTGTTCTTTAATAGTTAACATATCAGCTAGCATTTGAGTTGGATGGAATTCATTAGTTAATCCATTCCAAACAGGAACAGTAGCATATTTTGCTAGTTCTTCAACAACATCTTGACCAAAGCCACGATATTCAATACCATCATACATGGTAGTTAAAACTCTAGCAGTATCAGCAATGGTTTCCTTTTTACCCATTTGGGAACCAGTAGGTCCTAAATAAGTAACTCCCATACCTAAATCCATTGCTCCAACTTCAAAAGCACATCTTGTTCTAGTTGAATCTTTTTCAAAAATTAAAGCAACGTTTTTACCTTTTAGGTATTCATGGGCTTCACCATTTCTTTTTTTTGCTTTTAAATCAGCGGATACTTCAATTAGATGTTCGATTTCTTCAGATGTGAAATCTAATAATTTTAGAAAATCTCTTCCTCTTAAATCCATTATATATCCTCCCTTACTAATGGCATACTCATACATCTTGGACCACCACGTCCTCTTGATATTTCAGCGCCATGAATTTCTAAGACTTTTAAACCGTGTTTACGAAGTACTTCGTTTGTTACATTATTACGATCATAAACAACAACAACACCTGGAGCAATACACAAAGTATTAGAACCATCATTCCATTGTTCTCTTTCAGCAGCAACTTTATCGCCTCCAGCACATGGAATTAAAGTGACTTTTCTTCCAACGTATTTACTTAAAATATTTTCTAAAGAATCGTTGATTTCAACAACGTTTAAATCTTCATATGTTGTTGGATCATCGCCTTCAGTAATTTCAAATACTTGAAGGGTTTCCATAATTCCTGGATGATAAGTAAATTTATCATAATCAATTTGTGTAAATACGGTATCTAAGTGCATGAAAGCACGACTATTTGGAATATTGAAAGCTAAAACTGTATCAATTTTGCAAGTTTCATCTTTGAAGAAGTTCTTAGCCATTTGGTCAATTGCTTCTGCTTGAGTTCTTTGAGAAATACCAACTGCAACTGTATGTTCATTAATATTTAATACGTCTCCACCTTCGGTATGATAAGGATTATAACGATCGTAGTATAAATCGGTTCCCTTATATTCTGGGTGGAATTTAAAGATATACTCAGCATAGATTGTTTCTCTATTTCTTGTCACTGAATACATTTTATTTAAATTAATTCCTTCACCAACACTAGCAAAGTTATCTCTAGTAAAATATAAGTTTGGCATTGGATCAGCAATGAACATATCTGGAGTATCGATTAAATCAACTAAAGATTTTTCGACTTCTCTTTGTTCTAATGGTAAATCACTAATTTGAATACCTTCCATAGTTTTTAATACTAGTTCTTTACTATCTTTGATGGCATTTAAGTAATCAAAGACTAATTTTTGATATTTTTTGGTACGAATACCAGCTTCATCGATGAATTGATAGATGAATTTTTCACGAATATCTTCACCTAAGCCTATAACTTCAGCCATTAAATCTTCAAGATAAACAACTTCTATCCCGTTATTTCTTAAAGTTTCAGCAAATGCATCGTGTTCTTTAATAGCATCCGGCAAATATGGAATATCGTCGAATAATAGACGTTCCAATGTGTCCGGGGTTAAATTTAATAGTTCTTTCCCTGGACGATGAAGTAATACTTTTTTTAGTGGGCCAATCTCACTAGTTACATGAATGTTTGACATATCTTCCTCCTTCGTTTGGATAACCATGTGGATTTTAGGTTGATTTTCCCCTATTATCCTACCTTCTTATTATGATTATCATTATCATCACTATACCAAAAAATAAAAAAAGAGTAAAGCTTTTATGTCAAGTTAGGTCACTATTTGACGGCTTTGTTTAAAAAGCTCTTATAGTTTTTTACTTTTCATTTTTGCTTTACTATAGTTATGATAGTTTAGTCTTTCGTGCTTTTTATTTAGTTCTTCTTCAAGTTCTTCTAACTTCTTTAAAATGTTATTTAATTTTGGATTATTACTATATTTATTTTTCATCGATACTTTTAGCATTTCGGCGGTTTTAATATTTTTAGCTGTAACATTTTCTAATGAAGCTAAAGTCTTTTTCCGACTTAACAGGGTTAAAAAATGAACTTTGTGATAACTAAAATTAGTCCCATTTACTAAGTTAACTGAACTTACTAAATTATTGTTTAAAATAGAAGAATTATATAGGCCCTGGACTTCTTTTCTTTTAAATAATTTAAATGGCAATAGCCTGGATTTTGAGTTCGGTTTTTTATTAAGCAAATATTCAACTTTATCTGGTATATTATCTTTTTCTTCAGATATTTGTTGCTTATTTGTAGCATCTTTATCAAGACATTTTGAAAGATGGATAGCTTCATTTAAATAAACTTGAGGCACTACGTATTTAGTTTTTGGAACTACTTTTGGTTCTAAAGCAATGGATGGGCTACTTTTTTGGATACTAAAATTAGGTGATTTGCTCGCTTTTAATTCTTGGTTTTGAGCCTTTCTGATCAGATGCATAGCCATTACTGGCGGGATGATAGCCACTAAAGGTGCGACTTTTTGAAGTGCTGGTTTTTTAGTTACTAATGGCTCTTGCTTTTGTTTGACTTGACCTGTTTGATATTGTGGGTACCTAGTTAAAATTGGTTTGCTTTCATGACTAGGTTCTTTTGAATCTTTTAATGTTTTTTTTATTGGTTCGTTAGGTTTTATAGTTGGTGTTTGTAATTTAGGCTTTCCTTTTAGTGGCGTTATCCCCTTTTGGGTTTTAACAACATGCGATTTATTTAAAACTGGCTTTTCTGGTAAAGTTTTTTTTACAGAGGGTGCGTCTTTTAATTCATTTAATCTTTTTTCAATTTTTTGCCTAATAGGCTTCATTTCCTCGGTTTTAGGAATTTCTTTTAAAAGTTTTTCTAATTCTTTTTGATGTTTATCAAAATCTAAAACAGGAGCTTTTAGTATTTTTTCAGTTTTTTGCTTATAAAATGGGTATAGTTCTAGTGGGTGCTCTTTTAATGTTTCATTGTAATTAATGATTTCGCCTTTGTTAATTTTGACTTGTTTTTTTATGGTTTTTTGTGTGCCCTCGTCTTCATCTTTATTACTTAAAAAGAACCCAAAAAAAGTTATAATCATTGAGATTATAAACTTAGAGAAATGTTTTATTTTACTGAAAATAGATTCAAGCATATATATTCCTCACTTCTTATTTAATATATCAATTTTAATGAAAGAAGTAAAGAAATTTTATATTTTTTTAGTAGTATCTTCGATTTTGATTGGGTAAACACTGGGTCCTTCAATTAAATTGCCATCAATATCAAATCTAGACCCATGACAAGGACAATCCCATGTCTTATCAGCATTGTTAAAAACTAGGCTACATTTTAAATGAGGGCAGATGTTTTTGACAATATGTTTGTCACCTTTTTCATCGATATATACGCCACATTTTACACCATTTATGTTTGTAATATACGCATTATCCATTTGTGGTTTTAATATTTTTGTTCCGATATAGGTTTTGCCTATTTTAAAATTGTTTACTAAATTATTCAAAACTTTCTCAAAGGTAAGAGGCCTTTCGGGATTAAAAAGTCCAATATATTTGTTTTTCCTATTTAATGCAATGTCAGCTAATATCTCGCCAGATAAAATACCATTGGTCATCCCCCATTTATTGAAACCGGTTGCTATTAATAAATTGGGATGTTTCTTGTTTAATTTACCAATCATTGGCAGATAATCAGCGGTCATAACGTCATGAACTTGCCAAGCATATTCAATTTTATTTTGAAAATGATTGTTATAAAAGTTTAAAAGTCGTTCTTCTTCTTTTTTATAATCGAGCTTGTCAGCAAGACTATGAGAGTATCCACCTAATAATAAATAGTCATTATAATATCTAATTGAATATGTTGGGTTATCAATATTAATTGCACTAAAGTCTTGATTTTCGGCTTTGGCAGCTAAGGCATATGAACGTTCTTGATGAAGCTTAAAAGGCATTAGTCCGGGGATGACAAAAAATGGGTAATGGGTACAAATAATTAATTTCGTTGTTTTTATATTACCATGGTCAGTTTTTATTAAATATTTGTCATCTTCAATATCTAAATCTAAGGCAGTAGTATTTTCATAAATTTTAGTTCCGCTTTCTTGGATGATATCTTTAATTTTCATTAGAAATTTAAGAGGATGATAGGTAGCTGTGTGTTTAGCGTACAACGCATCAGCACATGGAAAATTTATCGGTAAAGTTTTTTGATCATAATACGGTACTTCGGCTCTTCCTAAAAAGTCTCGTTCTTTGTTTAAAAGTTTAGCATTTTCTGTTTCAAAAATATATGAGTCGACTTTTTGAAAGTTGCAATCGATTTGATGCTTTTCGATTATTTCTTCGGCTTTTTTAATAGCGTATCTTTGGGAATCTAAATATTTTTTAGCTACAGTAAAATCATACATATTTTCAATTTTTGAATAGATATCACCTTGCATATAAGTTAATTTACCTGTGGTTTTTGAGGTAACACCATAACCTACTTTATCTTTATCAATTAAAACTATATTATAATTTTCATCTTTTAAATGATAGGCGGTCATTAAGCCAGCAATGCCTCCACCTACTATTAAAATATCTACGTCTATATCTTCATTTAAACTAGGACATGGTTTGTTTGTAATACCTTCGGTCCATATAGATTTTTGTTTCATTTTTATCACCTACTATGTTATGAGTAGATTTATTTACTTTTATACATATTTTTAATATTTCATAAAAAAAGAATCTTTTGTAGAGATTCTATTTGTTTATGTTTTTAACTATCGTATTTTGATCTTAATTCTTTTTCAATCCACTCCATATTGTAGGTAATAAATTCATCTTGTTTTTGCATAATATCTTCATATTCTTCAATAAAATAAGGGGTGTTCTGAAACATATTCAACATTTCTTCTGGCGTTCCTTGATAAATTTTTCCGTCAATTGTGACTTCTAATTGATTATCTATTTTGGTTAATCTTGGATATTTAGGATTATCTTTATTTTCTTCTCTTATTTCAGCAAGCCGAGCTTGAACATCTTTAGCTTTTAATCCCATTAGCCAGCTTGAACTCCATTTGGAACTGGCGCTTCTGGGATCGCAAGAACAGGATTAATTCCATCATTATATCCTAAATCATAAATCATCCCTTCAGACATTTCACCAGCCATTTTTCTTGGTTCTAAATTGACAACGAAAAGGGCCTGTTTACCTTCCAATTCTTTTATATTTTCTCTTTCGGGTTTCATTCCTGACAAAATATTTCTTTGAAAATCACCAAAGTCAACAGTCATTCTAACTAACTTCCTTGAATTTTCAACATCCTCAGCTTTTAGTATTTTGCCGACTCTGATATCGATTTTTTCTAAATCATCAATGGTTATATTTGGTTTTACTTTTTGCATTATTTTTCCTCCTTTAAGAAATACTTTTTATAAATATTTAGCTGATCGTCAAGTTCATATACATAGGGAACACCTGTTGCAATTTCAAGGTTTAAAACTTCTTCATCTGTTAAATGTTCAACATATTTTATTAAAGCTCTTAAGCTATTTCCATGAGCGACTATTAAAATATTTTTACCTCTTAATAATTCGGGAACAATACTATTATTAAAATAGTCAGCAGTTCGTTCTAAAGTGTCTTTTAAACTTTCAGCTAATGGAATATTATCATCTGTTATATTTTGATATTTTAAATCGTTTCGTGGACTCCTTGGATCATTAATGGCGAGTAAAGGCGGTTTTACATCATAGCTTCTACGCCAAAGATGAACTTGCTGCTCACCAACTTCTTGCGCAACTTCTTCATGCTTTCGTCCCTGTAAAGCTCCATAATGACGTTCATTAAGATGCCAGTCATAAATAATTGGAATGTCTATATTCATTTCTTCAAGGACATAGTTTAATGTATCAATGGCCCTTTTTAAAACAGAAGTATATGCTAAATCAAAATTAAAATAGTTTTGTTTCATAACAATACCTGCTTGTTTGGCTTCTTGAATCCCCTTTTCGGTTAAAGGAACATCTGTCCAACCACAAAAACGTTTTTCTAAATTATAGGTACTTTGTCCATGCCTAAGTAGTACAAGTTTCATATACTCCTCCTATCTTTAATAATTATAACATTTTGCATTAGCTATGGCAATTATTGAGGCATTAGTTGACATTATTTTCGTACTTTTATAATATCATCTTCTTCGAGTTCACCAATTAATAATGATGAATTAGGATTATGGTTTTTTATATTGTTTTTAATATTTTTTTCATCATAGTTTGCATAACAGTACTTGCATAGATGAAGACAAGTATTATAAGCACCAATATCAACCATTTCAATACAATTACACTTACGAGCATTCCATTTTTTAAATTTTGTTTTCCCTGTTAGATTTTGAGCTATTTCTTTGGTTAAACATTCTTGCTTAATGAAACCATATTCCGTTAAATCGTTTTCTTCAAAACATGTTTGCACAGTCATTTTATGTTTTTTAGCACTCTGGCTAAAATTAATACCTATTTGTTTATAGTCGTTTTCCGTGAAAGGTTTAATGTTTAGAATGTTCATGTTTTTACGGACGTTTTTGTAATCATCAATAAAGGAAACTATTATATGTTCAACATATCCTTCTAATAATTCACAGAGGTGATTGAATGTTTTAATGTGATAATTTAAATTATAGTTATTATTTAAAAATATAGGATCATATCTAACATATAAATTTTCACTACCAATTATTGTTGATATTTTTTTAATGGCATCAATGATTTTTCCCTTAGGTGGAACGTTTGGCTCAATATCTTTCTTATAAGGAGTTAAAGTTACATGAAAAAGAATTGGCTTTTTTATTTCGGGTAAATAATTAATAATAGGTATGGGATTTTTAGTACAAAACATAATCGCATCTACTTCATTAAAAAATATTCTACTTACTTGTTTTGGATAAAAGGGGTTTCTAACATCAAGAAATCCTTCTTTATACCTTTTCATAAACCACTTGGAATAAAAGGCGACGATATCAGTTCGTCCACTAACATTTAATATCATATTAATTCCTCGAAGGATTTTATTTTATTGTTTATTACTTTCATGTAGTTACTGTCTATATGATATTCCTTTTGTAGTTTCCAAATTTTTTCGTAAATTGTTTTTTTATATTCTTTTAAATTGGCGCCATGATATAAAGGATATAGTTTTTTATAAATTTCCAAATTATAAGTCTTTAAAAAGTTTAGAAAGCATGGCTTTGTTTTGCCTCTTAGATAAAGGGTTCCTGGCAAAACATAGTCGGCATTTATTTTCTTAGCAGTACGGTAAATAGCATTTAAGCTATTATAATCATCAGTTAAATATGGAATTATCGGCATAAGATGAACACCAACAACAGCATTTGTCTTCTTTTTAATTTCAGCTAAGGCTTTAAAACGGTCAATGCTTTTAGAGGCGTTGGGTTCTAGTTTTTCTCTTAGTTTTTCATCGGCAGTTGTAATAGTACAAGCAATGTTAACAGTAGTGATTTGAGATAGTTCGTTAATTAAATCGATATCTCTTAAAATTAATTTAGATTTTGTTGATATAATAATTGGGGTTTTGTATTTAATCATTAATTTTAAAACTTCTGGCATGATTTTCATTTCTTTTTCTATAGCTTGATAGGAATCGGTTATACCACCAATATTTACGACTTCCCTTCGCCACTTTGGCGATGATAATTCTTTTTCTAAACATTCTAAGATATTTTTTTTATAATAAATAGCTTGAAAATAGGCATCATCATTTAAATAGTCATGGGTATACATAGCAAAGCAATATTGACATGAATGTTCACAGCCACGATAAATATTTAGGTCCCACTTATAGGGAAATCTCCCTTTAACTTTATGCATAGCAGTCTTGGCATTAAATTCTTTATATTCCATATTTATCACCACTGTTATTATACACAAACGATTGTTCGCTGTCAATATATTTAAAAATGGTGCTTATAAAAAAGATACTAATGTTTAGTATCTTTTGTCATTGATAATTGTAAATCTTTTGGTGTATTTATTGGTTGCAAACTTTTTAAATCGCACGTTGGCATTAGACTAGCATGCGTCAAACTATCAAAGTATCCACTAACACAAGGAATACTTGATTGCCCACTATTATTAATAAAATAATTGACTAAATCCATACTGTTTGAATCAAATTGATTATGGGCATAAAGCATCGGAAAGTTTAAATTACGACCAAATTCTTCAGCAAACAATAGTCCTCTTCTTGGACCAAGGATTGGACCTCCATTATCTATGATTTTAGCCATTACGCTATCCAGTATGCCATTATAAACAGCCAAATCGTGTTGATAGCTCAGTGTTGTCATAATAATTTCAGCATTATCTAGTTTTCTTTCTTGTTTCGTTTGAGGAATGGTGATAAATATTCCTTCACTTTTAAAGAGTTCATTAGCTTCTATTAAGTCCATACCTATTAATCTTTTATCGTTAATAATTCCTCTTTTATTTTCAGGAATAAGGCTTTGAAGATCGCCTTCAACCCCTATTATTTTCCCCTCGGTATCAACGCAAAAATAATCTTTTCCTTGGTTATCAAAATGAACGTTTTTTTGATGGGCGGGAACTTTTAATAGTTCTCTTTCTTCAGGCGATAATGCTTTATAAAATTGTTCTATTGACATTAATTCCTCACCTGGTGCTGTACCATCTTTATTCTTCCGTCCTTCATAACAAGGTATAAGTTCCACTATGCGATTTTTTGTATACTTAAATTCAAACCAAATAGCCATTTTATTTATTAGTTTTTCCACAACCTTTGTTTTTTCTTGTCTGCGAATTTGAGTTCCTTCGATAGTACCTTGATACCAAGTAATAAAGGTATCATAAAAATTTTCAAGAGATACATCACTATATCTTACTCTATCATTTTTTTGGACTAATTCAATAATTTCTTCTGGCGTTTTTGGCCATGATTTTTCATTGTATAGTAAAAATTTTTTTACTTCTAATAGACGATTTTTCACTTCCAAAGCCTCCTTATCACCATAATAACATTTTGGGCACTTTTTGTCTATATTTGTTATATTAATTATGTGGTTTTTATTATTCAAAATTAAAAGAAATGACTAATTTTCATTTCTTTTAGGTTTTATATATTCACAATCTTTAGAAACTATTTCGTAAGGGTGCTCTTTACGATATCTAAGCACTTCATCGTATTCTAATTCCATAATATTGTCAGTTAAGTCCAAATGCAATATTCCGTTCAAATGATCATATTCATGAGATATTATTGTTGCGGCTAAACCTTCAAAGTGTTTGCATTTTTTGTTCCCATTGATATCACAATATTCTACGTCTATTTGATAAGGTCTATCAACAACGGCAGCATAATTTAGACAAGACTCACACATTTCTAAAAATCTTGTATGACCTAGTTCTTTTTTAATAACGGGATTGATTAAAACTTGATTTTCATTATAATTTATATCAGCGTTTTTTGACATATCGGCCGTGGTATTTTTTAAATAGATTATTCTTTTAGGTATACCGATTTGAACTGAGGCTAAAGCAAATAGTGGATTTAGGCTATTATTAAAGTAGCTTTCAATTAATTTAATATCATCTAAATAACTTTTATCATTGAAATCGACTTCTTTAGAAATTTGTCTTAAAAATTTTTCATCATTTTTAATTGTCTTTAATTCTATTTCCATGGTATTCCCCTTTTCTAAATAAGATGGTCGGAGAAACAAGATTTGAACTTGCAACCTCTACGTCCCGAACGTAGCGCTCTACCAAGTTAAGCTATTCTCCGATCAATATTATTATATCACTTTCCCCTATAAAATTTAATTTAATTATTGAAAAAGAATATAATTTATTATATAATTTAGATATGCCGCAATAGTATAAAGGTATTACGAGGCCATGGTAAGGCTTTAATCGGCGTTCGATTCTCCGTTGCGGCACCATTTTAAAACGAAAACCCTACATTTTATGTAGGGTTTTATAATATAATTATCTTCTTTTTTTAATAAAACTATATCCAGGTTCTTTTTTATGTGGCTTGCCGGTTCCTCCGCAACTTATGCTATCTAGTTTATGATAAGTTTCCATAGGTAAAGTTTGAGTGCCACCAGAAACCCATCCCATTTTTGTTTCTTGCCAGCCAAATAATTCATGATTTTTATTTAACCACCTATCGTTAGTTACAAGTCTTCTATGTATTTGGTTTAAGTCTCTTTGGGTTAAATCAATACCGTAGTCCAAATATCTTAATACTTCATCTAATTCTACCAAATCAGTAATAAGAAGATCACTTTGAACTTCTATTTTTGGTTCAACATCTTTTATTGGATACTTAGTAGGTGTAGTATAAATCAAATCATTAGCCAAATTATCATCATCAACATTAAATAACATGCCCCTACACACTAGTCCTCCAAAGATATCAATATGGATTCCCATTTCCTCAACTGTTTCAGTTGAAACTTCTTTATCACTCACAAAGAATACACCGGTTCCAGTGAGTGGCATTAATAGACTTCCAGCACAAACTTCATTTCTCTTTACAACATATTTTTTTGCCATGGCGTTGCTCCTTCCTTTAATCATATTATTATACTTATTTTTCTTAATAAAGGCAACAATTGGTTTTGTCGTTATCAAAAGGCGGTAAAATAAAGGTAGGTGCAACCGCAAGTTGGTAGTATTAATAATGGTTATGATATAAAATAAATATCAGAAGGAGTAAAATCTAATGAAGTTTGGGGAAAATGCAAAAAAAGCTTAGAAAATCTAAGAAGATGTCACACGGAAAAAAATCGGTGTTTCAAGACAAAGTGTTTCAAAATGGGAAACTGGTGAAGCATATCCGAAAATGAAAAATATACTTAATACAATGTGATTTTTTTAAAGAAAAAACAGATTTTAAAATCTGTTTTAATCTCTTATACCTGCAGTTTTGATAGCTGCTGATGCTCTTTCGATTGAAGCCTTTAATTCAACTTTACGACCAGCATCTTGAGTTTTGCTTTCAAGCTCTTCTTCAGCTATTCTCTTCGCTTTAATAGCTTCTTCAGTGTCAATGTCATCAGCCCATCCGGCTAAATCAACAATAACTGATACTTTATCTTGTGTAATTTCGATAAATCCTTCGCTAATAAAGGCGAATTTTTTTTCTTTATTTTTTTCTATTTCCAATGTACAAGGTTTATTAGCAACTAACATTGGAGCATGATGAGCCATGACACCCATTTCACCACTAATGGCTTCAAAGCTGATGAATTCTACCTCATCTTTGTAGAATACTCCAGTTGGGGTAACAACTTCAAATTTAAATGATTTACTCATAGTCTCACCTACTGTTCTATAGTTTTAGCTTTTTCAATAACTTCGTCAATTGTTCCTACCATGAAGAATGCATCTTCTGGGTAGTTGTCCATATTACCAGAGATAATTTCTTTAAAGCCTCTGATGGTTTCACTGATTGGAACATATTTACCAGGTATACCAGTAAATTGTTCACCAACGAAGAATGGTTGAGATAAGAATTTTTGTATTTTTCTAGCACGATAAACGATTTTCTTATCTTCATCTGATAATTCATCCATACCTAAGATGGCAATGATATCTTGTAATTCTTTATATTTTTGTAAAATTTCTTGAACTTTTCTAGCTGTATTATAATGTTCTTCACCTAAGATAACTGGATCCATTATTCTTGAATTTGATTCAAGTGGATCAACGGCTGGGTAAATACCTAATTCCGCAATTGATCTTGAAAGTGCAGTTACGGCATCCAAGTGAGCAAACGTAGTTGCTGGGGCTGGATCGGTATAATCGTCGGCTGGAACATATACGGCTTGAATTGAAGTGATTGAACCATTTTTAGTAGATGTAATACGTTCTTGAAGTGCTCCTACGTCAGTTGAAAGTGTTGGTTGATATCCAACAGCTGATGGGATTCTTCCTAATAATGTCGAAACTTCTGATCCAGCTTGGATAAATCTGAAGATGTTATCAACAAAGAATAATACGTCTTGGTGTTTAACATCACGGAAATATTCAGCCATAGTTAGTCCAGTAAGGGCTACACGCATTCTAGCTCCTGGAGGCTCATTCATTTGGCCAAAAACTAAAGCAGTTTTATTAATAACGCCTGATTCAGCCATTTCATTAATTAAGTCATTACCTTCTCTTGAACGTTCTCCAACACCGGTAAATACTGAGTATCCTCCGTGTTGAGTTGCAATACTACTAATTAATTCTTGGATTAAAACGGTTTTACCAACTCCGGCACCTCCGAATAGTCCAACTTTACCACCTTTGGCATAAGGGGCAAGTAAGTCAATAACTTTAATCCCTGTTTCAAACATTTCTGTTACTGGTTTTTGTTCAACAAATTTTGGAGCTTCACGGTGGATTGGCCATTTATCAGCGGGATTTACATCGCCTTTTCCATCGATTGACTCACCTAAAATATTAAATACTCTTCCTAATACTTCTTCACCAACAGGAGCAGAAATTGGAGCTCCTGTGTCGATAGCTTTCATTCCTCTTTGAAGACCATCGGTTGAAGACATAGCAACACATCTTACTGTATCATTACCAAGGTGTTGCATAACTTCAGCGACGATTTTACCATCGTTAAAAGGAATATCTATAGCATTATAAAGATTAGGTAATTTATCACTATCAAATTTTATATCTAAAACAGCACCTGTTATTTGTGATATTTTTCCTTCATTCATCTATAATCACCCTTTCTTTTTAGTTTAGTTGGTGTTCATGGCACCACCAATGATTTCAGATATTTCTTGAGTTATGGCTTGTTGTCTAGCTCTATTATAATCAAGATTTAATTTTTTCGATACTTTTTCAGCGTTTGTTGTTGCACTATCCATAGCATTCATTCTTGCAAAGTGTTCACTAACAAATGATTCTACCATACCACCGTAAAGTACACCTTTAACATATTGGTTAGTTAAGCGTTCAAACACCTTTTCTGGTGTTGGTTCAAATTCTAAAACGGCAACGGTTTTATCCTCTTTAACTTTAAAGTCTCTAATTTCTAGTGGCAAAAGTTTAATTGTATGAGGAACTAAGCTCATTACGGATTCCATTTCTGTATAAACTAAAATCAGTTCGTCAATTTCACCTTTTTTAAAAAGTTTAACCATATGTTTAGCAATGTCAGCGGCAGTAATAGTTGTTACGCTATATGAACTTGATCCATTTTCAGTAACAACATTATAACCATTTTTAAGCATGTAATTCTTAACAACATTACCGATTGGGAAAACAACACTATTTTCTTTATCGATAATTTTAGTAGCTTCTTTAATAACGTTGGTGTTATATCCACCATTAAGTCCGCTATCTGAAGAAATAACAATATACGCTTTTTTACGATTTGGTTTATTTTCTCTTTTGTCGAAATAAATTAACTTCATTTCTGGAGTACTTTGCATTATATCAATCATGACATCTTGAATATGTTTGAAGAATGGTAAAGTTCTTTCATGCATTTCGCGGGCTTTTTTTAATTTAGAGGCAGCGATTAATTTCATGGCTTTAGTTATTTTCTTAGTGCCTTCAACACCTCTAATTCTTAGTTTTATTTCTCTTGCGTTAGCCAAGTTACCTCACCCTCTTTTCTATAATTTAAAAATCTTTTTATATTCATTGATGCTTGCAACAATTTTTTCTTCTAATTCTTTATTAAGATCTTTTTTAGTTTTAATTTCTTCAAGGACATCTGGATGTTTTTCTAAAACATGCTCGATTAAACCTTTGTTAAATTCTTTAACATCTTTATTTTCAATATCAGCTAAATAGCCATGAACAGCAGCATATAACATAACTACTTGTTTTTCAACAGCTAATGTTTGATATTGAGGTTGTTTTAATAGCTCTAGAATTCTTTCACCTTGGATTAATTTATTTTGAGTGGCTTTATCAAGTTCTGAACCGAATTGAGCAAATGAAGCAAGTTCACGATATTGCGCTAAATCGATTCTGATTCTTCCTGATAATTTCTTCATAGCTTTAATTTGTGCAGAACCACCAACACGTGATACTGATAATCCTGGGTTTACCGCTGGTCTTTGACCACCGAAGAACAATTCACTTTCTAAGTAAATTTGACCATCAGTAATTGAAATTACGTTAGTTGGAACGTATGCAGATACATCGCCAGCTAAAGTTTCAATTATAGGTAAGGCAGTAATTGATCCACCACCATGCTCATCATCTAACTTAGCAGCTCTTTCTAACAATCTTGAGTGTAAATAGAATACATCACCTGGGTATGCTTCACGTCCTGGTGAACGACGTAATAATAATGACATTGCACGATAGCTTTGAGCATGTTTTGACAAGTCATCATAAACAATTAATACATCTTTCCCTTTGAACATGAAATATTCAGCAATAGCACATCCGGCATAAGGCGCTAAATACTGAATTGGAGCTGAATCACTTGCAGTTGATGAAACAACGATTGTGTAATCCATAGCACCATTTTTCTTTAGTGTATCTACAACACCTGCTACTGATGAAGATTTTTGACCAACGGCAACATAAATACAAATTACATTTTGACCTTTTTGGTTAATGATTGTATCGACAGCAATAGCAGTTTTACCAGTTTGTCTATCTCCGATAATTAATTCTCTTTGTCCTCTTCCGATTGGAACCATTGAATCAATGGCTAAAATACCGGTTTGTAATGGGGTGTCAACTGACTTTCTTACCATAACACTTGGAGCAAGAAATTCAACATCGCGGTATTCATCTACTTTATAAGCTTCTTTTCCGTCAATAACTTCGCCAAGTGGATTAACAACGCGTCCGATGATTTCATCGCTAACACCAATACTTACTGGTCTTCCGGTTCTTTTGGCAATACTACCTTCTTTGATATTTGTTTCGCCACCTAATAATACGCAGCCAACATTTTCTTCTTCAAGGTTCATCGCCATACCATAAATTCCATCACCAAAATCGATTAATTCTCCAGCCATACAATTTTTAAGACCGAATATCTTAACAATACCGTCTCCTGACTCGATAACATAACCGACCTCATCTATTTTCATTTTGGAATCATAGTCGTTAATTTTTTTTCTTATAATATCACTAATTTCTTCTGGTTTAATTAACACTTGTTTCCCTCCTTTACAGTATTTCGTTTAATTTTGTTTTAATTGTGTCATCATATACCTTATCATCAGCTTTACATATAACTTTAACACCGCCAATTAAGGTTTCATCAATTTTGATGGTATATAAGGCCTTGTTTGCGTTATATAATTTCTGATACTTAGAAGCTATTTCTTTAGCTTCTTTTTCACTAAGTTCATATGGTGAGATTATTTCTATCTTGATTATTTTGTTTAATTTATCTATCATTTCACTATATTTGAAAGAAATATCATTAATTAAATTAATTCTATTTTCTTTTAATAACAGTTCGATAAAATTAATAAAAACTTGATTTTGAGGAACTATTTCTTTGATAACATTTAGTTTATCTTCTTTAGATATTCTAGGATTATCAATGGTTTGTTTTAGTTCAGTTTCTCTGTATAGACTTGATAAATCGTTTAAATATTCACCAAAGTTTTCTCTATCTTTGTCAGTAGCTGAACTTAGAAGAGCTTCAGCATATCTCGTACTTACAACGGCCATATTCTCACCCTCTTCTATTTTTCCTCTTTAATAAATTTTTCAACTAGTTCCCTGTTAGCTTTGCTATCTAAGTTTTTATTTAAGATTTTTTCACTAGCTTCTAATACAAGATCAGAAATTTCAGTTTTAAGACTAGAAACTAATTGGTCTTTTTCGACAGCAAGTTCGTTTCTGGTGTTTTCAATTAACATTTCAGAATCTTTCTTAGCGTTAGCAATTATATTATCGTATTCGTTCTTAGCTTTTTGCTCATAACTATTAATAAGAGCAATTCCCTCTTCTTTAGCCTCTTTAAGCCTTGCTTGGTGTTCTTCTTCCATTGCTTCAACTTTAGCTTTAGCTTCTTCGGCCATATCTAGAGCCTCTTTTATTTTATTTGAACGAGTTTCCATATATTTTGTGACAGGCTTAAACAATATCTTTTTTAAGATGAAATATAAAATTAAGATGTTTAATACAGTAAAAAATAGTGTTGTCCAAAATTCCTTATCTATTTCCATATTTTAACTCCATTTCTATTTGCGATAACTATTAAAACTTCAAGTTAGAAAGCAACTTGAAGTTTCATCGTTAAAACGTCTTACATTTTACCCATAATCATTATTGCAATGACTAAACCATAGATAGCTGTTGCCTCAGCAAGAGCAGCTCCTAATAATAAGATAGTTTGGATCTTTCCTGATGCTTCAGGCTGTCTTGAAACGGCTTCAGCTGCTTTACCAGTTGCGATACCGATACCAATTCCGGCACCTAAGCCTGTGAATACGGCGATACCAGCACCTATTAAACCTAACATTTCCATTCATTTCACCACCAATCAATTATTCTTCTTCTCTGACTTCTTCTGATATGTATAGTACTGTTAGAAGTACAAAGACAAATGCTTGCAATCCTCCATCAAATAAGTCGAAGTACATACAAGCAATGCTTGGAATACCCCATGGAAGACTTACGAATAGTAGCTCCATCAAAATGTAAGCTCCTAATATGTTACCAAATAGTCGCATGCTTAGCGATAATGGTTTTGTGATAAACTCTAATAAATTAAATGGCAATAAGAAAGGTAGCGGATGGAATAATCGTTTGATAAATCCTTTAACTCCCTTTTTGTAAATACCAGCACCAATAGCAACAATAACTGTCATTAGTGCTAAAGCTACAGGAATGGCTAACGATCTAGTTGGCGGAGCCACAAGACCATGTGTAAGTTCGCCCATAAACAAAGCACCTAACGTGTTAGAAATAGCTAAGAACAAACCAACTGTTCCGACATATGGGGCATAAGTCTTGCCTATTTTGCCCATAAAGCTTTCGGTAAAGTTAGTTACTGATTCAACTACTATTTCCGCAGTGTTTTGTAACCCACTTGGAATCTCCTTCATTTTTCTTGTTGCTAAAAAAGCCCAAAGAATTATAACAGCCATGGCTATCCATGACATTATAACTACATTGGTTATTGGAAGGTCCAAATAAGGTATTTCCCATACTACATTTACGCTGTCATTCATATTATCACCTATCTAATAATTTGATGAGATTATCACACACACTATTAGATTATATAGTAAAATATCAAAAAAATCAATACATTTTTCACTTTATTTCACATTAATTTCAAATTGTAATTATTAGAGAATATTTTTTATTTGGTTTTATTGTTTTAATTATTAAAAAAGTATTCTTTTTAGGAATACTTTTCAATCATTCTATCAATTGCTTCAGTGAATTCTTCTCTAATTTTTTCTAATTCTTTTTCACTTTTAGCTTCAAATCTAACGGTTAAATTTGGGCCAGTATTACTAGCTCTAATTAGAGCCCAACTGTTTTTAAATTCAACTCTTACACCATCGATGTCTTCATAATGATAGCCATTTTCAATAACATAATCTTTGATACCATTTACAATATCGAATTTGTTTTCTTCGGTAACTTTAATTTTTAATTCTTCGGTTGAATAATATTTGTTTACACCTTTCAATAAATCACTAAAGTCTTTATTCGTATTTGAAAGAATTTCAATTAAACGAAGGGCAGCATAAATTCCATCATCAAAACCTTGATATCTATCTCTAAAGAATAAATGTCCAGAATATTCACCACCAAAGTCAAAGTCATCATTTGGATCGTTTAAATCTTCTTGCATTTTCAAATTACAATAAGAATTTCCAGTACGGTTCATTACCGGTTTAATATTTAATTCTTCTAAGCCATCGATTAATGCTCTAGAACATTTAACATCAAATAAAGCTTTTTTATTATGCATATTATTTACGATATTACGATAAATTATTAGCATGATTAAATCAGCTGTTATAAATTTACCATTTTCATCGACAACGCCTACCCTATCTGCATCGCCATCGATACCAATGCCAAAATCATAGCCTAATTCTTTAACACGTTTGCCTAAATCAATCATGTTTTCCCCTACAGCGGGATCAGGTATATGATTTGGAAATTCAGGATTACTGTCACAGTAAATTAAATCATATTCAATATCAAACATATCTAAAACGTCTTTGATTATTACACTACCTGTTCCATTACCACAGTCGACAACAACTCTTACTTTACGATCTTTAAGAGCGATTTTGGTTTGAAGGTTTTCCAAATAAGCTTTTTTTATGTCAGCATTAACAACTTTACCTTCACCTTTTGAAAAGTTTTGTTCATAAGTATAGTCTTTAAACTTTTCGATTAATTTACCATAGGCATTACCAACCTCGGAAAAAGAAATTTTAAAACCGTTATATTCTTTTGGATTATGGCTTGCTGTAATCATAATACCAGTATAAATGTTATAGTATATTTTAGCAAAATAATACATTGGCGTGGTAACCAAGCCAAGATCAATTACTGATACGCCACTTTCAGTAAGACCTTTAATTAATGCTTCTCTAATTCTTGGAGAAGTTGTTCTATTGTCATGTCCAACTACAACTTTATAATTATTATCTTTTAAAACATAGCTACCAAAACTGCGGCCAATTGTATATGCAACATCTTCAGTTAAGTCTTCATCAGCGATACCTCTTAAATCATATTCTCTAAAAATGTTGGGATTTATATTTTTTGTTAATTCCACTCTATCATCTCCTTATTCTATTATATATTAATTGTTTGAAACCAGCAATATCATTATTTTTTACTTTACATAATTAGGCGACTTATTAAGTATAATTAATTAGGTGATTTTATGAAGAAAAAAAGAATAGGAATACTTATTTTAGGATTGATCATGATTGTCGGAGTAATTATTTGGTTTAAATTTGATAATATGACGAAAAATGAATCAATGCCAAAAATCACTTTGACTGGTAATAAGATTATTACGATCAATTTAGGTGATACATATAAGGAAGAAGGTTATCAAGCCTATGATGAAAAAGATGGAAACATCACTAGCAAAGTTAAGGTAACTAAGGATACTAATTACGATAAAGCTGGAACTTATCAAATTACATACAAAGTCAAAAATTCAGAGGGAACAATAGCAATGGCTCAAAGATTTGTAAAGGTGGTAGAAAAACCATATTACAAAGATAGTTACGATAAGATTGACAATAAAATGCGCGGTTGGTGGAGTGATAATAAAAAAGATCATAATCGGCCAGCTGGTGGCGCGGATATTAATGAACTAAAAAAATATGGAGCTTATTTTATGGGGCCTAATGAAAAGGTTTTATATTTAACTTTTGATGAAGGCGGAAATGAAACTTACGTTAAAGAAATTGTTAATGTTTTAAATGATAATGATGTCAAAGGTACTTTCTTTTTGTGTAAACACTACATGGTATCAAATAAGAACTTAGTTAAACAAATGGCTGAAGCTGGACATTCAATCGGTAATCATACAGCTAACCACTATAGTATGCCGGGTCTTGCAACTAAAGAAAATTATTCAAAATATTTAGCTGAGATTCAAAGTATGGAAAAGGCTTATTATGAAATTACGGGTAAAGAGATGGATAAAGTTTATCGTGATCCTAGAGGAGAATGGAGCTACCGTGATTTACAAATGGTTAAAGATTTAGGCTACAGAAGTTTCTTTTACAGTGCTGATTATTTAGATTGGAATGGCGATGTTACTAAGGAGTACGCATTAAATGAATTAATGAAACGTTATCATAATGGAGCTATATATTTACTCCATCCTAAAAATAAAGGTAACTATGAAGCTTTAGATACTTTTATTAAGGAAATGAAAAAATTAGGTTATAGATTCGATCTTGTAAAAAATATCCCAAGTTAGGATATTTTTTTACTTAATAACGTACGGATCATCTTTCGTTCCTGAGCCGATTAATTTAATCTCTGGTTTTAAATGAACAACAGGTCTAACCTGATATGCTGTAATCGCTGAATAGCCACTAACACCACCTTTAATTCCGTTACCTAAATAAGCTCCTACCGTCCTCACATACGCAGTTGCTGCAGCATTTATACTACTTGTTGCACTATAGGGAATCATAGTCCATGTCTCCTTTTTTATAGCATCTAGATAATTGCCATTTTCTAAGGTACATGGAGTTTCTGTAATTGACCTGGAGTTATTTATTGAATTACAATTTTCATTCGTGCTGGCTTTTAAAAAATCACTTATTGTGAAAAGCCCTACTTTCCCAGTCCATGTATTTAATTTCTCCTGTTTGTAAATATCGGCAATTTTTGGGTCATTACTACTAATCACTTTACCTATATTATAAGAATGACTTATTATATATTCTTTGTCTTTTAAACCTTCGTAATATTCCGTGTTTAGATATGTATTTAAAGAGGCATCAGTACTAACAGTACCCTGATTTTGACCATCTGTAAAGTTTCCCGGCTGAGCGCTCCATACATTGCATCCTAAGTATTGTTCCTTATCATTAAATGTATAAATTCTATTGCAGTAGGTATTATTGTCATTGTTTCGATTTGTAGCTGAATCCCAAGCAATACTATTTACGCTGTCCTTTTTAATGATCTTTAAAGCATCATCTTCCTCAATGGCGATAATTTGCCAAAGTTCATCATTAAAAACTATATAATTATTGGGTTCTTGCCCCCTATAAATATATCTTTCATCTTCGTAATTGTCTTTATATAAACCATCACCAGAAGTAATAACTTTCTTTTTTAATTGCCAGGCAGCATTATAATCTTTTATATTACCTTTGGCATTTATGCTTAAATTAGTATTAAAAGCGGCATAGCCTACGGTCATTATTAACAATAAACAAATAGATAGGCTGATAATTATTCTAATTTGTTTTTTGTTTTTTCGTCTTCTCATATACTTCACCAATTATA
>ERZ826242.741-NODE-741-length-43299-cov-4.451068_pt1 | contig 43299 bp, 44 predicted proteins | sample MGYA00519871_ERZ826242 | MGnify/ENA primary metagenome ERZ826242 (study PRJEB31778, sample SAMEA3449226) | human gut metagenome | biome: human gut; feature: human-associated habitat; material: faeces | place: United Kingdom | collected 2010/2012 ... | reverse complement strand
CATTCTATCGCCTCCTTACCTTTCTGGTAGGACAGCCTGCCTTTGGCGTGGAATCGGGAACCCGTACACTTTGGCAATATCATCGCCGAGCCTGCGGGTCACTCGCACAATATCCGCACGGGTGGCCTTGCCATAATAGATTTTTTCTTTCAGGTTGTCGATTTGCGTTTCTGAAACACCGTCTTTATAAACACGGTAGAGATAATGGTTTGTCCCGTCGTGATGGATAGCGTCGCAGCGAAAATCACCGTTTCTATCTACAAACCAAGTTACATAGTCCGTGTCTGAATACAGGCAGTCACGGATATTGCCGCTTTGGATTTCTTTATATCCCATACGGCGGCCGTTCCAAAGCCCCAAGTCCCCGATAACGAGAATGGGGCGTGATAGCTGAATATCCAGATTGCTTCGCTCGTCGTCCAGATAGTCACCGTTGATCTCATACATCAGAGTAACACGCTCGTTTTCGGATAGTTCCGGGTACTGTTCCTCCAAATCGTCTTTCCAGTCGTCATAGTCAAGGTCGTTGCTCCAAATAACGTGTCTGCCGTCATTCATTGTAATCGCCCTCGCTTTCCGTCATCAAATATTGCCCCAACTCGGTAAATGCGTACCAGTTCGTGCGATCAAAGCGGCTTTCGTTGAAATGCCCCTTAATAAGAACACGCTCTTTTATCAGCCGTTTCAGCGCATAACGGATTTCGTCATAGGAAAGGTACGGAAAGAACCCCGTCAACATCTGCACCGAGCAGCGAAACCAAACCTTGCCCTCGTGTAACTGCGGCTGCCGTATGCTCTTGCCCTCGATACATTCCCAAATGAACGCCGCAAGCACGGCAGCATTTATACCGTACTTCTGCGCTATGTCAGAATGGAAATAGTGAACCATAGTCGAATCCTCCTTATATTTTTTCGGGTATGTAAAGAGGGCGGCACGTCGTCGCAAACTACGCACCGCTCGTTTCCGCCTTGCGGCGAAAAGCTCACACGCTCCGTTGCTCCTCCTTTCCCCACAAAGTCAAAAGACTTCGTGGGGACCCCGGAGAACTGCCGCCCTCGGTCGTTATTTTTTACGGCTTTTGATCTTCAGGAAAATCAAAGCGCCTATAATGAAAACGACCAAGCCGATAGCAACGATTGTTTTCACGTCCATTATTCAGCGTCCTCCTTTTTAGATTTTTTCTTGAAACCGATCACACCGAGAACCGCAGCACCGGCCGCAGAAATGCCGAGCAGGGAGAGCCAAAGGGCAGGATTCCTGTCGTCGCCTGTTTTCGGGGTGTCTCGGAGTTCGTTGTGCATTTCTACTGTGGTAACAGCACCCTCAAATACGCTGGCTGTCTTATCCGCAGGGAGTACATAGGCGGCAGAAGCCCCGTCCGAAACTTCGGATACGGTGTAATCGCCAATGCGGAGATTTTCGATGAAGATTTCTCCGTTTTCATCGGTAACAAAGACCTCGGAATAACCATTTGAGCCGGTCACTCGGAACGAAAAACCCTCCACCTTGCCGTCAGAGGAAGTCTTGACGATTTTCAGAGAGCCGACCTGCGGGGTGTTGACAAATCCCTTGCCCGCTTCATTTTCGACGGTGACGGTCTTGCCGTGTTCGGTGATTTCAAAATAATAGGCGTTCTCGTCCAGATAGAAGCCCTCCGGTGCTTGCTGTTCTTTTACAAAATAGCCGCCGTAGGTGAGGTCGTGCATTTCATAAACGCCTGTGCTGACTTCGGAGAGTTCGCCGATTTTTTCGTCGTTCTCGTCAAAAGCCTTATCGCCATTACTGTCACGGTAGACGGCAAACTTTGCGCCCGTCAGTTTGTTTTTGGGATAGTCCTTGTCGGTTTTGGTGAGCTGCACATTCCCTCGAATCAGCGTGTTTTCGATTTCCACCTCAATGATGGCGCCGTCCTTATCAATAGTGACGGCAAAGGATTCTTCCGAAAGCACAAAGCCGGTCGGGGCTTCGATTTCACGCACGACCCAGTTTCCGTAAGTCACATTTGCAAACGAAAAGCTGCCGTCCTCGGCAGAGATGGCGGTCATAATCGCATTTTCGGTGATGAACTCGGTGCAATCCGGTTTGAAAAGGCCGATGACAGCGCCGCCGAGGGCGTTTCCTTTCTCGTCTTTTTTCAGCCCGTGAATTTCACCGTAAATCAGATCGTTGCTGATTGCTGCGCCGTCATTTGCTTTGATTTCCACAATGGCGGTGTCCTGTCCCATATAAGAGAACTCAAATGGGTACTTTTCGTCGGAGAGTATATAGTGCTCGTCGGTAGAAAGCTCCTTGAAATAAAAACTGCCAAACGGCAGGTCGGTCTTGCAAACGGCGTGGCCGCTTTCATCTACGGAGAGGATTTCAAGCAGCCCGTCCGCAGGAATAACCGAGCCGTCTGCTGCGGTCACATCTTCGGCGGCAAACAAGCCAAAGGTAACGGCGGTAATCTCGCCGTTTGCGCCGATACCGAACTGTTCATTTTGCTCTAAAATCTTGTCGAGGGTAACGGCTGCTTTCTGCCGCTCATTATAGAAGCTGGCGGCTGTTTCGGTAATCTCGATTTCCTGTCCACCGTACACAAGCTCGGCGGTGTAGGGCTCCGTGTTCAGTGCCATTCCGTAGGGGGCTGTGATCTCACTGATTTCGTATTTCCCAAGATAAAGCGGTTTGCTCTCGGCAAGTCCTGTGTTGTCCGTCGTTATAGTGTCAACCACTTCGCCGGCAGTATAGCGTAGCGTACCGTCCAGCGTGTAAATATCCTCGGCGGCAGTAATTTCATAAACTGCGCCCGCAAGCCCCTGTACGGAATAGACGGGTTGATATACGCCCTCGCTTTCCGTAACAGAAGAAAATACCTCGCCGGTCTTGCTGATCTTGATAATGCCTTTCTGTGCGACGTTTTCCTTGATAACCTCAATCACGGCAATACCGCCCTCGTCGGTAGAAGCGTCCTGAACCACATCAAAATACACCGGCTCGCTGTTCACAACGTACCCGTAGGGAGCATAGACCTCGACCAGCGAATACCCCGTGCCGTATTCCAGCTTTTCGGGAGTGATTAACCAGCCCTCGTCATTGGTATAAAAGGTGTCGATGGTAACAGGTTCCGGATAGGTGAAACTCTGCGTAATCAATGTTCCGTCCGGGCGGTAAAGCTGAAAGCCTGCTCCTGCATAGGGAATAATTTTTCCGGTTTCAGCGTCCACTTTAATGATCTTGATATACGATTCAAAATTAGCATTATTGGCAAGGTAGCGGTACACCTCACCGTTCTTGGCGATATACACATCAAAATCGGGCAGAAGTTCACGACCGTCCCAACCTTTTACTTGATGGACGGTATAAATACCATATGGCAAATCCTTTGTTTCAGCAAAGCCGTTTTCATCGCAGATGAGATAATCACGCTCGGTATCTTTGGCGGCGTCGTAGCTGCCCGCCGCTTTCAAAAATACCTCAAATTCGGCTCCGGCCTCCGGTGTTTCAAGGCCGGTGTCGCCGTCATCGGTGTGCTTAATCAGGGCAATTCTGCCTTTGATGATTTGTTCGCCTACATCGCTTGCGATGGCGTTGTATTCCACGGTGTAGTTTTTGGCTTCGGCGCCGATGTGGTAGACGGATTCATCAAGTAGATAGCCCTCGCTTGGCTCAATTTCACGCAGCGACCAGTCATCGCCGCAGACATAATATTTCGTCACGAACTGTCCGTTCTCATTAGTGGTGTAGGTGTCGATAAGCTGTTCACCTTTATAAATCCCGTAGGTGGCTCCTGCAAGAGAAGCATCGCCCTGCGGCGTGCCGGTTTCATTGTCGCTTTTGGTGACGGTGAGATTCCATTTTTTCAAAACATTGTGAAAGCTCTTATTGGTAACGGTGTTCCACTCGACCGCCGCTGTCTGATTTTCAGGAACGACGTAGCGGATAGCGGTATCAACTTCTTCCAGAACATAGCCCGTACCGACCAGCACATCGTCAAAACGGGCAACGCCTGAACTGTCGGTCACGGCGTATTCATCGACTGCAAGACCCGAAAGAGAAGTGCCGGACAAGTGGAACGTAACGCCCTCATTCAAGCCGTCCTCCGAGGTTTTGGTAACGGTGAGGTCGCCCCGTTTCAGCACGTTATTGAAATTCACCGTTGCGACCTGTCCGCTGACGACGGTAACACGGCGAACCTCCTGCGGCTCGTATTTGTCGTAGCTTTGTTCGGTGACGGTATAAACGCCGGGGGTGAGATTGTCGAGTTGGATTTCACCGTTTGGGCCGGTCTGAACGATCTGATTTACGCCATTTCCCGTAACCGTAAAAGTGATTCCCTCAACCTTGCCGTCCTCGCTGGTTTTCACGATTTTGGCACTGCCGTAGCTTACCTTGATATTGAGATAGCCTTTTACGGGGTCGTTGACCGTCTGTGCGTAAGTCACGGTGTCCTGAATCCCACCGTCAGGGCCATAAACGCCGTCCGTCCAAGTGATGATTCCTCGTCTTTGAGCAGTTTTCTCGGCGGTGATGGTAACGGTATCACTTGGCGCTTTTTCGGCGGTAATCGTCAGCTTATTGCCATTAACGGAAAAACGGATTCCCGAATCGCTTGCTGAAAATGAATAGTCGGAAAGGACATTGTTCTGATCGGTCAGCGTGGCGGTGTATTTCTCACCGTCCCATTCCAGTTCGATATTCTGCGCTTTACCTGTGGATTTTGCAAAGAAGCTCGGCAGTTTGGAATGGTTCTGAACGCTCGCTGCCATTGAATCGTAGTAACTCATAATCTTGTCACGCAGGGGGTGGTTCGGGCTGATCTGGTCGAGAATAGCGTCATTACCGCCCGTGCTGACTTTATTAAAATCCTTGTCACGTTCGCCCACGACGGTTTCCCAAATCAAAAGCTGTGTGGCGACTGCGTGTGCCAGTTTATCGCCGCCCTCGTTCTGCGAACGCCAAGAGGTCGAAATTGTACCAGTGTAGCCATACTGAAAAATTCTGCCGATAAACAGCTTTATATCATCGGGAGAAATAGTGCTGTTATAGGACGAGGGGTAATTATCCCAAAAATCTTCGCCCTTTTGCGTATAGCTGTCACCGGTTTCCTGCGGAACGCCAACCTCAATACAATAGCAGATATTACCGTTGTACGAACCCATTGCACGGACAGTTGTAAAACGAGAAGTTCCGGACGACCAACCATTCATAAAGGTGTGGCTTTCGTGTCCCCATTCGCCGGTATAATTGGCGTCTCCGTCACGAGGAAATGAAATAAGGTAAACTTCGTCGGTTTCTTCGGCGGCATAGGCGGTCGTGCCGAACCCTACGAGAGTGGTAACGCACATCAGCGCCGCAAGAAACAGCGACATAAAGCGTTTGGCTTTTTGCATTTTCATCTGAAATCCTCCTTAAAATGAAAAAACGCACCGTTTTTTCGGTGCGTTCTCAAAGTGAAATATTAAATTTTAGGCATAGCCGATATACAAATCATAGCTCCCGTCGGAGCGTTCCTCCGCCCATATCCAGACATCGGTTATTTCACCGTCACGGCTGTAACGATTCAATCGGCTTTGAATATCCCGTTCCAGATACAGGCTGTGCGAACCTGCGGTAATCGGGTTGTCCCAACAAGCAGTGGCGTCCGGCGAAAGATTCAGTCCCACGTTCCCGGCATATTCTGCGGCGTAATCAATCCACGTCTGAATGTCAAATTCCGGGGCGGTGGGTTCTTCGGCAGGCTGTGGCGTGCTTTCTTCCACCGTGGGCGCCTCGGCAGGTATTTCTTCTGCCTGTTCTGTTTGCGGCGGTGGCGTTGTCTGCGTCTCAACGGATTTTGAGGATTCGGTTTGCAGTGATCTCGTTTCTTCGGCGGGCGGCGATTGACTTTCTGCGTTTTGGCTCTCCACCGCAGGTGTCATCGTCTCTGACGCAGCCAGTTCGGTTTCAACCGCAGATGATTCCGTTCCTGCCGTAGCCGTGGATTCCTTGGAGCTTTCTTTACTGTCCGAAAAAGAAACAGTCCGATTTTTCTCTGGCTCTCGGCTTTCCATAGCTCCGCTTGATTCCTCATCACTCGTCGCCGATGATTCACTCACGGTACGTTCCTCGGTGGTCTGTCTCTCTGTATTTGCACAACCAGATATTGAAACAAGAAACGCCGCCAAAAGAGCGATTCCGATTGCTTTTTTCATTCTTCTCGACCTCCTTTGCAGCTTCATTGTACGGATAATACTGAATTTCTGCAAAGGTATGATAGAACGTAAGCATTTGAAAATACTCTTTTTTCGGGTAGTACAGGTAGTTTTGAGGGGGTGAGGTGTGGAGAGGGGGAACAGCGAACGCCGGATTCCTACCTTATAAAAAGGTATGGTTATCCCTTGTTAGGAGAGTTCTACCGTTCCATATCTCTTTGACGCTCCCGTTTTCGATAGAGCTCCAATGCTTTGATAATGGTATCTTCAATCTTCTGTGCGGGCGTCCCCGGCGCAAAATACTTGCTGATACGTTCCTTTGGTATTTTGAATTGCTCCCGTTGGTTGGGCTTTTCCTCCTGCATAATGGATAGAATCACCTCGTCTGTCAGCTTGCCGTCTTTACTAAACTCTTTCATTTTGATTGCCTGTGCCAAAGACGGGGTGCAGTCCTCGCACTCCATTGTGCTGTATAGGGATTCTTGCTGTTCTTTGGAGAGATAGGAAAGCTCAACGGCGGGACGGAAAGCGATCTTCCCGTCGTCTACCATTTGCAGGACAGGCGGGATAAGCTCGGTCAGGCGGATATATCTTTGGATTTGGGAACGACTGTCCGGGCTGTTGGCGGCTAATTCCTCGTTAGAGCGAGAGCCTTTTAACTTCGGCTCCAGTGGGGCCGAAGTTAAATCTGTTCGGCGACCTTGCCTTTTGATAGCCTCCAGCTTCATTTTATAGGCAAATGCTTTTTCGGACGGTAAAATCTTTTCCCTTTGCAAGTTGCTGTCCACCATTACGATAGTCGCTTCGTCATCGGTGAGACTGCGGACGATACAGGGGATTTCCGAAACGCCTGCCAGTGAAGCCGCAAATTTTCGCCTGTGGCCTGCGACCATTTCATAGCCGCCGTCCTCTTTCGGTCGGACGAGAGCAGGAACCAAAACACCGTATTTTTTGATACTCTCAACCATTTCAGCCATATCATCGTCCTGCTTGACCTTGAAAGGGTGATTTGGGAAGTCAGAGATTTCGGCAGGATTTAGCTTGATAACTTTTTCAAGCTGTGCCTCCGCACGGCTTTCATCGGTAGAGAACAGGTCATCTAACGGCGTCATTCCTAAATCTCTCGGTTTTACGCTCAATCTCCAACACCTCCTTTGTCAGCGCACGGTATGCGGCGGCGACTTTTCCGTTTTTGTCGTGTGCGTAGATACTCTTGCCCCGGCCGCTTGTTTCGGCGGCTCTTACGGAGAAAGGTATCTCCGTACCGAACACTTTGATTTTCTCGCCGTAATGGGAGCGCAGCGACGTAATGATTTCCTTTGCCTCATTGGTTCGGCTATCAACCATAGTGAACAGAATCCCGTCGATTTTCAGCTTGGGGTTGATCTGTCGCTTTACTTTGGAAATGGACTGCATAAGCAAATCCAGACCCTTTGCCGATAGGAACGATGGCTGCGACGGAATAATAACGCTGTCGGCTGCGGCCAACGAATTGATAGGCATCATTCCGAGAGAGGGCATACAGTCAATGAGGATATAGTCGTAATGGGGTTTTACTGCATTGATATATGTCCGCAGCACGCTTTCACGGCTCATAGCGTTTATGAGCCGGATTTCCATACCCGACAACTCAATGTTTGCAGGCAGCAGGTCAACGCCCTCGCTGTGGTGTAGAATACCGCGACCGTCAGGAATCGGGGTGTCGTCAATCACGTCCTGCATAATATCCGCAAGCGTAACGGGCAGTTCGTCCGGCTTGGCGTAACCGAGGGAAAGCGTCAAAGAAGCCTGTGCGTCCGCGTCGATCAGCAGTACCCTTTTGTTTTCCTGCGCCAGCCCGATACCGAGATTTGCGGTCGTCGTGGTCTTGCCCACGCCTCCCTTTTGGTTCGTCACTGCGATAACTTTGCAATTCGCCATTTGGGTTTTCCTCCTTTACATAGATTTAGCCGCCTGCGGCGATAGCAGACGGCTATGTATCTTCGGAATAATATATCATAAATCTCTTGATAGATTGGTTGATATTATTCCGATAATGTGTTATACTATAAAAAATGATATGTAGGCGGTGAACGCATGGAATATATGAAAGCAACACAAGCGGCGGAAAAATGGGGTATATCAGACCGACGTGTCCGTATCCTTTGCCAACAGGGAAAAATAGAGGGCGTTGTTCAAAAAGGCCGGACATACTTCATTCCTATAAATGCTGTAAAACCTGTTGACGGCCGTAAGCTGCGTCACAAGTCTATTTCGGAACAATATGTACCGCTATTTTCCCGTATTGATAGCCTAAAGGAACAATTAGATAGTCGCAGACCTTTGACTGCCGGCGAATTGAAGCGCCAACAAGATGAATTCCTTATAGAATACACCTATAACTCTAATGCGATTGAGGGCAACACCTTAACTTTGCAGGAAACAGCTCTTGTTTTAGAGGGCGTTACCATAGACAGAAAGCCTTTGAAAGACCATTTGGAGGCTGTCGGACACAAAGACGCATTTCTCTACGTTCAGGAACTTGTAAAGGATAAAGTTCCGTTCTCCGAAGCTATCATCAAACAGATTCATACTTTGGTTTTGATGGACAGGCCGGAAGATCGGGGAATCTATCGTCGCATACCAGTACGCATTATGGGAGCATACCATACGCCGCCGGAACCAACAGTTGTCCCGGAAATGATGGAAAATTTAATCGACGAATTTGCAAAGAAAAAGCTGCACCCGATTGAAAATGCAGCATTGTTCCATCTGAAATTTGAGGGAATCCACCCGTTTGTGGACGGCAACGGTCGTACAGGACGGTTAATTATGAACCTGTTTCTCATGCAGAATGGTTATCCGCCAATCAACGTGAAGTTTACCGACCGCAAACGGTACTACGAAGCGTTTGATAGCTATTATCGTGATAACGATGACAGCGCAATGGTTACAATGGTGGCGGAATATGTAGAGGAACGGTTAAATAAGTATGCAGAACTTTTGTCAGGAGGTAGATAATTATGAAAGATACTATTTTTATTAGTCATGCAACTCCGACTGACAATATTTTTGCTACATGGCTTGCAACAAAACTTGAACTTTGCGGTTACAAGGTGTGGGTAGATTTAAATGATCTTGCTCCATCCGTTGATTTTTGGAATACTATCGACCAAACAATTCGCAATAATGCCGTGAAGTTTATTTTCGTAATGAGCAATGCTTCTATTGATCCGAATAGAGATGGTGTACAAAAAGAATTGGCTGTTGCAGACAAAATAAGAAGGCAGAATCCCAATTTTATCGTTCCAGTTAGAATCGATAATGTAAGCTACAACGACCTTCCTGTAGAAATATTGCGACTAAATGCAATTGATTTCTACAATGATTGGGCAAAGGGATTAGAGACTTTGTTAAAATATCTAAATGATGAAAACATTGTTAAGGTCATGTCAAATACTGATAGTCAGCATTATATCGATAGATGGTTTAGTTCTCAAACCAAACTCAGATCGCAAACAGTTGATAACGAAGATGAATATTGCAGTAACCTTTTTGCTCTCGATCTTCCCGAATCCGTTTTTATTTATAAAAGAGAAGATGTTGAAGAAGTTTTAACTACTCGACATATTCCTATGAAAAAGAATAAGAAAGTGATCGTGACATTTGCCTGCAACAAATGTATCTGTGATTGGTGTTTGAGAGAAGTAGATTTTATTAAGTTGGACACAAAAGACGCTATCCAAAACCACACCTTACCCAATACATATCTTGGAGAATCCATATCCAACCTTTCGCGCGATATTGTTTCAATAGTGAATTGGATGATAGGTGAAATGTTTTACAAACACGGCTTGCGTCGTTATAAATCAAATTCAGGTAAAACCAGTAAAAATGTTTACTTTTTCCCTAATGGTGCGAAATCAAAGCGCTTTGCAACAAGTAGAGAAAAAGCTCTTTCGGGAACTTATAGAAGTATAAAAAGATGGCATTTTGGATTGAGCGGGTATTATACAAATTATCCGATGTCTGGAATAATATTTAAGTGGCATATAATCTTTACAGATGAAAAGGGTATTCCTCTACCTGATGCCTCACAAATTGCAGCTCGTCGAAGCAAAGGCCGTTTGATGTTCAACAAGCAGTGGAAAGAATGGTTGCAAGCAAGTATGTTTTTCTTGTCAGGTGGAACAGAAAATATTTTCTATACCCCTTGTTGCGAAGAAAATGCTATGTACATTAGAAGTCAATCAGAGCGTTTCATTTCAGAAAAGAGTTATATAGAACCGTATGTTTATAAACAGGTAGGTGATGAAAATGCCGAATAATCAATTATACTATATGGAAGAACCAAAGCTCAAATTTGCATTTAATCAATCCGCAGAGGACAGTAGGGATGGGCTAACTCTTTTCGGACCGTATGAAAAAAATAGTAGTACAATTCGTGTTGGCGTTATTTGTACTGAAAAAGGATTGGAATATTATCGCTCTTTTGTATGCCAAATGAATAAACCAATTTTTACAAATTCGTCCGGACGACCATTTTTTCCGGGATTCAAATCGGTGTTTGGCATTGAATGGCCTGTCGAGCCTACTGCAACTATAATTTTATCACAAAGTGACTTAGATACTGCATTGGCGATTACAAATCTAAAAGAGAGAACATATAATTTAGTTTCACTTTATTTGAATGCAATTAAAAAATACATAGAGGACGAAGAATCGGTTGTAGATATTTGGTATGTAGTTGTTCCTAATGCAGTCTTGACTTTATGCAGACCAAAATCCCTTTCTGGTAAAGCAACTTATAGTAAAAAACAAATTGAAACCTTTACTTCGGGCCAGATATCATTGTTTCCAGAAGATAATGAAGATTTGAGCCAATATGTTGAAATGTATGAATCAGATTCGGATTTTCACGATCAGTTAAAAGCGAGGGCAATTTACAATAAAATAGCATGCCCCATTCAAGTAATGCTTGAATCAACATTACAATTCCAACCTAAAGATGGTAGCGACGAATACAATAGCGATATGAAAGCACACCTTGCATGGACACATTCAAGCTCTTTATATTACAAATTGGGATGTTTGCCGTGGAAATTAGATGCTGTAAGAGAGGGCGTATGTTATGTTGGCCTTGTGTTTAAGAAACTACAAGATACAGGCAAACAGAAAGGATATGCTTGCAGTGCGGCACAAATGTTTCTTGATTCAGGTGATGGCGTTGTTTTTAGAGGAAATATTGGCCCGTGGATAAGCAAGAATGAAAAAACTTTTCATTTGGATAGAACATCAGCAAAAGCACTGTTATCAATAGCTATTGACGCATATTACGACAAACACAAATCCTATCCAAAAGAATTATTTATTCACGGAAGAACTGCATTTACAAATGATGAATGGAATGGGTTTCAAGATGCCGCAAACATTTCTCCAACAACAAATTTGGTGGGCGTAGCAATTAGAGAAAAAAGTGGGCTGAGATTGTTAAAGGATAATACCGACCCCAAATCGCAATATGGCATTTTACGAGGATTGTGTTTATATGTAGATGAAAAAAGCGGTTATTTGTGGACAAAAGGATTCATCCCCAAAACTGAAACCGCTAATCATTTGGAGGTTGCTTGTCCATTACATATTGAAATAAATAGAGGACAAGCAGATATTAAGACTGTAATGAGAGATATCCTTGCCTTAACAAAACTTAATTATAATGCTTGTTTGTATGGAGATGGGCTTCCGGTTACTCTTCGGTTTTCTGATAAAATAGGAGATATTCTAACAGCCATTCCTGATGTGAATTGGGCGGCAAAGCCATTTAAATACTATATATAAAACATATAATATTTAAAAGCCGTTTGTATTTCTGCAAAGGGTCTGTCCCAAATTCTGTGTAAACACCGCAGAGCGATGCAAAATAGAGCTAAAATAATTTAAGGCGGGAGCGGCGTCAGCTGCTGCCGCCTTGACTACAAAATAACAGCAGTCTGAGGGCATGTCAAGGGCGGAGGCGTCAGCCTCCGTTCATCTCGACCCTTGACATGCCAGTATGCAGCCGGTCAGTCCGGCATACGATCGGCGAAGAACACCGCAATCTGCGCGTGGATCACGCTCCAGTCCTGCCGTCTGCCTGTCCATTTCTTGGTTATATCCATCATGGCCAGATACAGCATTTTCAGCAGGCTGTCATCCGTAGGGAACACGGATTTTGCCTTGGTCACTTTCCGGAGCTGACGGTTGAAGCCCTCGATGGTATTAGTTGTGTAGATTAGCCGACGAACCTCCTGGGGATACTTGAAATAGGCGCTGAGGTTCGGCCAGTTATCCCGCCAGGACTGAGAGATTTTTGGGTATTTCTTGTCCCAACGTTCGGAAAAAACATCCAGAGCGCCCAGAGCCGCGGCCTCATCCACCGCTGCGTAGACCGCCTTCAAATCTGCCATGAGCGCCTTGATGTCCTTGTAGGATACATATTTGCTGGAATTCCGGAGCTGATGGATGATGCAGTTCTGAACCTCTGTCTTGGGGAACAACGCTTCGATCGCTGCGGAAAACCCGGTCAAATTGTCCGTGCAAGCGATGAAAATGTCCTCAACGCCCCGATTTTTCAAGCTATTCAGTACCGTCGCCCAGAATTTGGCACTCTCATTCTCACCAACCCACATACCCAGAACGTCCTTCTTGCCGTCCAGATTGATACCAATGGCAATATAGACGGCCTTCTTGACGATTTGTCCCTCGCTGCGAACATGATAATGGATGGCATCCAGGAAAACCACCGCGTAGACGCTTTCCAGAGGCCGCTGTTGCCATTCTTTTGCGATAGGAAGGATCTTATCTGTAATGCGGCTTACAGTCGTATCAGAGACCTCTACACCGTAGATATCCTGAATATGCGCTTCGATGTCACCGGTGGTCATGCCCTTGGCGTACATGGACAGGATCTTCTCTTCTATGTCCTGGCTGATACTGGTCTGATTTTTCTTCAGCACCTTGGGCTCAAATTCGCCTTTCCGGTCGCGAGGCACGGACACCTCCACATCACCAAAGCTGGTCCGCAGGGTTTTGCTGCTGTGACCATTACGGCTATTGTCCGTGTCCTTGTTTTTGTAGTCATACTTGCTGTAGCCCAGTTCATCATCCAGTTCTGCTTCCAGACCGTTTTCCATGAACTCGGCAATGGTCTCCTTGAACAGACTTTGGATATCCTCCATGCTACCAATGTTCGCCATCTGCAGCAGTTCTCGGATTTTCTCCCGACGGGCATTTTCTCCTGGTGTGCGTTTCTTTCTGGCCATAATATTAACCTCCAATGTGGTGCTTCTATTCTACACCACATTGGAGGTTTACACAAAGTTTGGGATGGTCTCTCTGCAAACGGCTTTTGGATGATCAAATCCTTGCTTTTAACTTTTTACTGTATTCCAAATAATCGTAACTCATTACATAGTCAATAACGCAGGATTTGGGGATAAGGTATGTACATCTTATGTAAAAGTGTTTGACCTTGTTTGCCCGCATTATTTTTCGTGCTGTACTGTCACCGATACCGCCGAGCATTTCTCGAAATTCGGATAGGGTAACAATATCAGGATAAGACTTAAACAAATCCTCGTAGTATTTTCGGCTGTTCATTTTTTTGCTATCTCCTTTTGGGTATGTAGCTTTTCAGACGGATTTAATGGCTCTGGTTTATCAATAAGCTCCATATACTCAAATATGCACACCTTTGGAATACAGTACCGTCTGCCAACAGTTATACTTTTAATTTCTTTGTTTTTTAATAACCGATATACTGTTTTAGGGCTGGAATTTAAGATATTCGCAACCTGCTCTACATTCAAAATATCCGGGTAATCCTTAAATAACAATTGATACGCTTCATCAAGTCTCATATTTCATAACCTCTTAAATAAAAATTATCAATGGCAGATGGTCATGAAGCTGCTTGATAGTTAGATATAAAGATCAAATGTCCCTCTGATGTCCCTCCAAACTGCTATTTTATGCTCTTTTATGAATGATGGCAGAGAATAGCAGACGAATAGGACTTTTTTACATATCTGTTGCCAAAAGTGCTTGAAATAATGGGCTTTATAAAGGGTGCCTGCGACCTCCAAGTACATATCTATTCCGAGAAACCACCTAAACAGAGTATGACTCAAAATCCGTTGTCAGTGATGGCGTGTGGGTTCGAGTCCCACCACCGGCACCAAATTTATAAAATACGTATCGCTTCTTTCTAGTAAAAGGGAGGGCCAGGTTTATGACGGAAAAGCAACGTTTTGCTGCCGCACTTAGGCGTGAGCCGATAGAAGGGCATGTGCCTACTTTTGAGTTGGTTTTTTATCTTACGATGGAGGCGTTTGGCAAGGTCCATCCACTGCATCGCTCTTTTTCTCAATGGAAACAGATGTCTGCTAAAGAGCGTGAGCTGCAGCGAATTGATGTGGCTGACCTATATATTGCAATTGCAAAAAAATATGGGCACAGCTGCATTTTTTATCAGGAATTTAGGCCAGAACTTGACGAGAATATTCGCACTTTGGAGCTGATACGTGAGCGCAGTAATGATGAGTACTTTATTGTAATGCACGGTGACCCTACATTTTCTATCCCCAACGGCCAGAACATGGTAGAGGAAAGCGTTTGCTATCTGGAACAGCCGGAAAAAATGCATGAGCGGGCTAAAGCAAATTTGTACCGACATATAGAACGTGCTGAAAAGCTTGCAAAAGCTAATGTGTTAGATGGTTTTTGCCTGTGCTCGGATTATTGTTTTAACACAGCGCCTTTTTTCAGCCCGTCAATGTTCAGTGAGTTTATTGCTCCATACTTGAAAAGAATATGTGATGAGTACCGCTCAATGGGATTTATGACTATAAAACATACAGATGGTAATATAATGCCTATTTTGGACCAGCTGGTGCAGTGCGGGCCGGATGCACTACATTCGTTGGACCCACAGGGCGGAGTAAGCTTAAGCGAAGTAAAGAAAATGTATGGAGATAAGGTGGCGCTTTGCGGCAATGTTAACTGCGGCTTACTTCAGACAGGGACTGATGAAGAAGCAGCCAGTGATGTTCGCCGTTCACTTAGAGAGGGCATGCAGGGCTGGGGATATATTTTCTGCACCTCAAACTGCGTATATACCGGTTTGGATTTACAGCGGTACGAGCTTATGATAGATATATGGAGAAAAGAAGGTATATATAATAAATAAATTAAAAGACACCATACGGTGTCTTTTTTTAAAAGTCGTTTATCTGGCTATACCTATGCAAAGGCGCTTCCTTTTTAGTTTGGTGCGGCGTTTTTCCATAGATTTTTTTGTATTCAGCAGTGAAATAAGAAGGGCTGTTAAACCCGCAGGACATTGCAACGTCAGTTACCGGAATATCGGTTTGAAGTAGTGCGTCACGGGCTTTGGATAAGCGTATTGTATTTAGGTATTCTTTAAATGTTTTACCGGTCACCGCTTTAAACAGCCTTGCAAAGTAGCTGTAGCTTATATGAATATGCTCAGCACAGCTAAGTGCGGTTATGTCGCTTGCAAAGTTTTGATTAATAAAAGATATACTTTCATAAATTAAATTAACGGTATGTTCGTTAAGATCTTTACTAAGACTATCGGAATTAAAGTATGAACAGAAATGCCTACTAAGCTGCAGCAACAGCTCCGCCGCATGAATTCTCTGATACACGCACAAATCGTTTTCGTTTTTTGAAAATTCCATAATCATAATATCCCATATTCTCTTTATCTCAGCAGGGATATACTTGCTCGAAATATATGATATATCCTCAGCATGTTTTTGTAAAAATGGCATGGTGTAAGCAAGCTGGTTTTTACCTACAAAAATTTGAAACAAAAGTGTGGGCGCCACTTTTAGTACATAGTAAGTACCAACAATGTTTTCAATAAGAGTAATAGTGTGAATAACATTAGCGCGAAAAATTAAAAAATCACCTTTTTTAGCTATAACAGTTTGGTTATCAATACCAATTTCAAAAACGCCCTCTTTGATATATATAAATTCAAGTGACGGATGTATATGTGAGCGTGCAATTTTTCCTATATTCTTTTTTTCAGCAAGGAAAAATTCAATACCATACTCCTTCATTATTGAATTTTCTTTTTCTATGTAATAATCCATATTCTCATTCCTTTAAGGTTTTGCTAGTATAGATTTCTTATAGTTTGAGGTAGCTTTATTATAGCACAAATGAAATTACAATGCTATACTCAAGGCAAATTTAATATTATAAAGAAAGGGCTGAAATCATGAGCAGGATTGTAAACGTTGGAATAATTGGATGTGGGGGAATTGCTAATGGCAAGCATATGCCAGCACTCAAATCCATACCCAATGTAAGAATGGTCGCATTTTGCGATATTATTAAGGAAAAAGCTGAGAAAGCTGCTGAAAAATATGGGGAACCAGATGCAAAGGTTTACACTGATTATAAGGAACTTATTGCTGATCCTGAAATAGAGGTTGTTCATGTGCTGACCCCTAACCGTTCGCATGCTGATATAACAATAGATTCGTTATATGCAGGCAAGCATGTTATGTGTGAAAAGCCTATGGCTAAAAGCGCAGAAGATGCAAGGCGTATGGTTGAGGCTGCAAAGGCTACTGGTAAAAAGCTTACAATAGGCTACCAGCATAGGCACAAGGCGGCAAGTGATTATGCAAAGAAATACATAGGCACAGGTGCTGTGGGCGATATTTATTATGCAAACTGTTATGCAATCCGCCGCAGGGGTACTCCTAACTGGGGTGTGTTCCTCAATGAATATGAGCAGGGCGGCGGGCCGGTAATTGACATTGCTACCCATTCGCTTGATTTAACGCTTTATCTTATGAACAACTATGAGCCCGCTATGGTTTTAGGCAAAACCCATAAATGCCTTGAGCACCCTGAGGCTGGCAATATTTGGGGCGACAAGGGCGTATCTGACACCTCGCTGGAAGAGGCGGCTTGTGCTTTAATTGTCATGAAAAACGGTGCCACAATAATGCTTGAAACAAGCTGGGCACTTAATACAGACCAGCCGATTCAGGAAGGTAGCTGCCGCCTGTGTGGTACTCGTGCCGGCCTGCTTGTAAAAGGCGGGGATTTATCCATTAATAAGATTGACTTTGACAGGGCTACTGATACTAAGGTTGACCTTAGCGCGGGCGGTGTTGCGTTTTACAGTGGTTCATCTAAGGAACCTCATATTGTTGAAGCCAACCGCTGGATTGACGCAGTTATAAATGATAAAGACCCTGTTGTGCTCCCTGAGCAGGCGTGCGTTGTATCTGAAATTCTGGAGGCAATTTACACTTCATCTAAAACTGGAAAGGCTGTGTATTTTGAATGAAGGTAGCAATATTAGGTACCTGGCATGTACATGCTCCAGACTACACAAAACACGCAAAAAATCTAGGTGAAGTTGTAGGCGTTTATGAACCAAATGCTGAATGGAGGCATAAATTTGCCCAGAAATTTGAAATAAACGAATTTTCCAGCCTGGAAGAGCTGCTAAACAGCGAGGCAGAAGCGGTGATTGTCTGCGCATCAACCGATATACACGCCGATGTTATGGTTGCTGCAGCAAACAGCGGCAAGCATATATTTACTGAAAAAGTACTTGCACTTACTGTTGAAGATTGTTTAAGGGTGAAAGAGGCTGTAGAGAAAAATGGCGTGAGGTTTGTAATTTCATATCCGCAAAAGAAGCGTGCTGAACATATTACTGTTAAGAAAATAGTGGATAGCGGCAAAATAGGTCAGATAAATTATGTGCGTTTCCGTAACTGTCACAGCGGCAGCGTTAAGCATTGGCTGCCGGCTCATTTCTATAATAAAGAGCAGTGCGGCGGCGGGGCTATGATTGACCTGGGCGCTCACGGCATGTATGTAATTGATTGGCTGTTGGGAGAACCTAAGACCTATTGTTCAACATTTACCCATGCATGCAGGGACGAGCTTGACAAGACACTTAATCCTGATGGCATTGAAGACAATGCTGTTACAGTAATGTCGTATGATAACGGCTGTATTGCAGTTAATGAAACGGGGTTTGTTTCACAGGGATGCCCGATGACACTTGAAGTAGGTGGCTCGCTAGGGTATATCACCTGTAAAGACGGCTCTGTTATTGTTAAAACTGAGGATAAGACCGAAAATGCAGAGCTTTGTCCGGCGCAAGATTTGCCGATTGTCTCTTTCCTTAAGGGAGATATAGCTGACGGATGTGGAATCGACGAGGCAATAACGCTTACAAAAATGATGGTTGGCGCTTATAAAAAATAAGTTTAAATGGGATATCATAGAGATATCCCATTTTTATTTGTATGAATCTGTTTTGTCTTGTTTGTAAACTTTTTTACAAACAGATTGTTTATGACATTAGGTTGCGCTATAATAAGTTGAAGTGTATTGGTTATAGAGGAGAATCGATTATTAATGCTTCAGATTAAGCAGATTTGTAAAGAATATAAAACTGGCAGCTTGGTTCAAAAAGCGCTTGACCATGTAGATTTAAATCTTAGGGACAATGAATTTGTCGCAATACTCGGCCCGAGCGGGTCAGGAAAAACAACACTGCTGAATATTATCGGAGGACTTGACCGATATGACAGCGGTGATTTAATTATAAACGGAATTTCTACTAAAAAATATAAAGACAGAGACTGGGATTCGTACAGGAACCATACTATAGGCTTTGTCTTTCAAAGCTATAATTTAATTCCGCATCAGACTATTTTGTCTAATGTTGAACTAGCACTTACAATTTCAGGCATTGGCAAAGCTGAGCGTCGCAAACGCGCAATTCATGCCTTGGAACAAGTAGGCCTTGGAGACCAGGTCCACAAAAAGCCCAATCAAATGTCCGGCGGGCAGATGCAACGGGTTGCAATTGCCAGGGCACTTGTTAACGACCCTGATATACTTTTAGCTGACGAGCCTACTGGCGCATTGGATAGCAGCACCAGCGTGCAGGTAATGGATTTGTTAAGAGACGTTGCTAAGGACCGCTTAGTAGTGATGGTTACCCATAACCCTGAGCTGGCTAATCAATATGCCACCCGTATTGTAGAGCTGCGAGACGGGAAAATACGTTCTGACACAAATCCTTTTACAGTGGATGAAAACTCATCCCCCAAGCCACAGCATAAAAATATGGGCAAAGCCTCTATGTCATTTCTTACGGCTTTGTCTTTAAGCTTTAATAATCTCTGGACCAAAAAGGCGCGTACTCTTTTAACTTCATTTGCCGGCTCGATAGGTATAATAGGTATCGCACTGATTTTGGCCTTATCGACTGGTGCCAATAATTATATTAAAAACGTTGAAAAGGAAACGCTGTCGCTCTATCCATTACAGATACAAAAGACCGGTTTAGATATTACCTCTATGCTAACAATGGATGTTAATAGTGATGGTGAACCCCAAATCGGCCAGGTAAATGTCGTTCAAATGGTATCAAATATGTTTTCCAAAATGGATTCCAATGACCTTGACTCACTAAAAAAGTATCTAGACAGCGGCAGCAGCGGAATAGATCAATATGCAAATTCTATTGAGTACACTTATAATATAGTTCCTCAGATTTATCGGCAGGAAGACGGACGAATCCGTCAGGTGAATCCTGACAAATCTTTTGAGGCATTGGGATTTGGTTCGGCCTCTGGAACCAATAGCATGATGTCATCCATGATGGCGACAGATGTGTTTTATGAAATGCCTAAGGAAAAGAGTTTATATGAGGACCAATACGATGTAATGGCGGGGCGCTGGTCTGAAAACTACAACGAGTGTGTTGTAGTTTTAACCTCTAGCTCAAGTATAAGTGATTTTATGCTCTATACCCTAGGCCTTAGGGACTCTTTAGAGCTGGATGAGATGATAAGACAGTTTATTGATGAAGAAAACATTGACACGCCCGAAAATATGGGTTCCTATTCATATAGCGATTTTATAGGAATCACATTTAAGTTGGTCAACAGCAAAGATTACTACCAGTATGATAGCCAATATCAGGTTTTTAGAGATAAGTCTGATGATGAGGAGTACATGAAATCGCTGGTGGCAAACGGGGAGGATATTACTGTAGTGGGCGTGGTACAGCCCGCCAAAGACGCTAATGGTGCGCTTTTAAGTACCGGCATTGCTTATCCTCCTTCACTTACCAAACATATTGCTGAGATTGCCGCAGATAGTGAAATTGTGCAAGACCAGCTTAACAACAAGGATATAAATGTATTTACTAACGAACCATTTGGCGAAACTTCAAACCAAAGTGACTTTGATATGAAATCGCTGTTTACTATTGATGAAAAGGCGTTAAAAGAAGCTTTTGCTTTTGATACTGATAATCTTAATGATACCATGTCAAAAGCCTTTGATTTTTCTAATTTGGCCGGAACATTAGATTTGTCTGATATGATTAATCTTAATGATATTGACATTGAAATACCAGAGCTTCCTGAAATGAATATGGATGATATTTTACAAAATGTTGAGATTAATGTTTCAGAACAGGCTATGCAGCAAATGGTTACTGGATTGCTAAATGGTTATGAAGAGTATGCTGCACTACACCCTGAAGCGGATATAACAAATCTGTTTGATAGCTTTTTAAAATATCTTGAAACAGATAGTGCAAGGCAGATTCTATATGATAATATTTTGAGTATAATGGAGCAGAACGGGGTTACATCTGTATCTGCTCAGCAGATTCAGAAGCTTATTTCTAACTTGATGTTAGGATATCAGAAATATGTCATAGAAAATGGCTATACTGACCCGGATAAATTTGACCAATATCTTTTAGAGTATCTTTCGACAGATGAGGCACAGTTAATTCTAAGTGAATGGGTAGATGAGACCTTTAACAACGTTGACCTTACAATTTCATCACAGCAGCTTGAAAAGCTTATGAATGACTTGGCGGCAGGGTACAAATCATATGCTGACCAGACCGGGCAGCCTAACCCTGAACGATTTGGTGAGTATTTCTTAGATTATCTTGCTTCAGAAGAAGCGCAGCAGCAGCTTATGTCCGGCATCGCCAGTATGGTAGATACTGAAAAACTACAGCAGCAAATTTCAGAGTCTATTGAAAGTTATATGCAGCAGATAATGACAACTTATTCTAGCACAATGACTACTGCGATAGAGGGTGCTGTTGTATCCGCTGTACAAAATATTACAGAGCAATTAGGTGCTAATATGGAGTCTGCTATGCAAGAGGCAGCAGACCAGCTTAGAGGCAGTATTGAGAGTTCTTTGCAATTAGACCCTCAAACATTATCAGGTGCGTTTAAAATGACAATGGACGCCGATGAGCTTTCTGAGCTTTTCCGCTCTATGAGTGTAACCAAAAATGCCACATATGAAAACAATTTAAAGACGCTGGGTCATGTTAATTTTGACTCGCCCAGCGGTATTGCAATTTATCCGATTGACTTTGAAAGTAAAGAGCAGATTGTGGATATCTTAGACAATTACAACAGCCGTATGGAATCAGAGGGTAAAGACGAACAGGTTATTACCTATACTGATATGGTTGGCACGCTTATGTCATCCGTCACTGAGATTATAGACATTATAAGCTATGTGCTAATTGCGTTTGTTGCAATATCACTTATCGTTTCGTCTATAATGATTGGTGTTATTACCTATATAAGCGTGCTGGAGAGAAAAAAGGAGATTGGTATTTTAAGGGCTATCGGCGCGTCTAAGAGTAATATTTCACAGGTATTTAATGCAGAAACATTTATCATCGGGCTTGCTGCCGGAGTTATTGGAATAGGTCTTTCACTATTGATATTAATACCTGGTAATGCACTTATACACAGTCTGGCGGGTACTAATGACATAAGTGCTGTACTGCCGGTTGTTCCAGCAATTATATTAATTATTTTAAGTGTATTGCTGACACTTATTGGTGGGCTTATCCCTTCAAGAAAAGCTGCAAAAAGTGACCCTGTTACAGCGCTTAGGACCGAATAGAATAATATTAAAAGCGGTATAGCTTACTATACCGCTTTTTATTTATTTAATTTCGATTTGGCAGCACTTCATTGCTTCAAGCGCACGCAAATGGCTTTGGGGCGTTACCCCGGCGCAGCAGCTTGAGTCAATTATTATAGGAATGTCTGGGAAATATGCCTTTAATAAAAGTGCATTAGATATAACGCATATGTCAGTACACAGGCCTATTAATGTAATACTTGATATTTTATCTGTAGAATTTAAATCAACTAACTTTTCAGCCAGTTTCACGCTTCCAAAAGTGGGCTTATCTATTGGCTCATCCTTACACAGCTTAGCTATTTCAGGGTGGAGCTGCCAGCCGGGGCTCCCTTTTATGCAATGCTTAATTGGAAGTTTTTTGCCCTCTGCGGTATCAAGATAATTATTATCGTGGGTATCACGCGTAAAAAATACTTTGCCTGTAAAGCTGTTGATTTTTTTTATAACATTGGGCAGAATTTTAACTGCCTCAGGTGTACCAAGGCTACCGTCTATAAAGTCGGTCTGCATATCCACAACCACTAAAATGTCCATTTTTATGCCTCCTTTTAAAAATTATAGCATAAAAAAGTTTATAATTCAATAAAAAAAGAGAGGCAAGGCCTCTCTTAAAGTATCTGGTTTATCTGTTGTTCCAGCTGGCTTGCCGATTCTCTAAGCTGCATAAGCTCAGCATGGTCAAGCGGTATATCCAACACGCGCTCAATTCCGTTTGCACCTAAAATTGCTGGTACACCAAGGCACAATCCGTTTATGCCGTAATGGCCGTTAACAGCTGTAGATACCGTTAACACTGAATGCTCATTTCTTACAATGCTTTCAGCAATACGCAGCACCGCCATTGCTATTCCATAATAAGTTGCGCCTTTGCCCTCGATTATTTTATATGCGCTTGTAACAACTTCCTTGTGCAGTTCATGCATTTTTTCCTGGCTGTCGCATTTTCCGCAGAGCTTGCAAAAATCGTTTAGGTCTATGCCTGAGACGTTCGCGCTGCTCCATACTGCAAGCTCACTGTCTCCATGCTCTCCGATAATAAAGGCGTGTATGTTTCTGACATCAACCCCCAAATGCTCGCCCAGCAGGTACTTAAATCTTGCAGTATCCAGCACAGTACCAGAGCCTATAACACGCCGGCTGTCAAAGCCCGAAAATTTAAGAACAGCCTGTGTAAGTGCGTCAACAGGGTTTGTAACAACTAATATTATGCAGTCTTTATTTACAGCAGTAATCTGTTCGGTTATGCTTTTTATTATTTTAACGTTTCTGGACAATAGCTGCGGCCGCGTTTCACCAGGCTGCTGGTTAGCACCGGCTGCTATTATAACCAAACCACAGTCAGCTATATCCTTATAGCTTCCGCTATACACTTTCATCGGCCGTGCAAAAGCTATGCCGTGGCTTAAATCCATAGCCTCACCCATGGCGCGCTTTTCGTTCATGTCAATTAAAACAAGCTCAGAAAACAGCCCGCTTTTAACAAATGAAAACGCAATAGTAGCACCTACAAATCCACAACCAATAATAGCACACTTTTTAAAATTCATTTTTTTCACCTCACATTTAAGTTTTCCCTATAAACTATAAATTATTGACGCCATATATATTTTTCAAGGTCAACTGTAAAATCATCATTTACTTTAACGCCTTCGCTTTCAAGCAGCTGCTTTTGAATCTCTTTTCCGCCAAATACATACGCTTCGGCAAGCCGGCCGAAACGGTTTACAACCCTATGGCAGGGAATTCCGCTGTTGTCAGGGTTGGCATGCAGTGCATAACCAACAGCACGAGAGGCCCTGGGTGAACCACATAATACCGCAATCTGGCCATAGGTTGCGACCTTGCCCCTGGGTATTTTTTTAACCATATCCCAAACCTGATTATAAAAGCTCATTTTATATCACCCCTTAATATAGTGTCATATTTCAACTTAATTGTCAATAAATTTATGCGGACAAGGCTTAAGCCTTGTCCGCACACGTGTTTATTTAAAAGCTAGTTCTCCTGGATAAACTGCTGAACTGCCTAGCCCAATTTCAATTTGCAGCAGCCGGTTGTACTTGCAAACCCTTTCACTTCTGGCAGGAGCCCCGGTTTTAATTTGTTCCGCATTTAGTGCTACCGCAAGGTCAGCTATAAACGCATCGCCGGTCTCGCCACTTCTATGGGATATGATTGTTTTGTACCCGTTACGCTTGGCAAGCCGGATTGTCTGCATAGTTTCAGTAAGTGTTCCGATTTGGTTTGGCTTAATTAAAATTGCATTGCCGCTTTTTTGGTCAATGCCTTGCTGCAGGCGTTTAGGGTTAGTTACAAATAAATCATCGCCCACAATCTGAATTTGCAGCTGGTCTTTTATATCCTTAAATCCCTGAAAATCATTTTCACTTAATGGATCTTCAATAGAAATTATAGGATATTTTAGTTTTAAGTCATTAAAATATGATATAAGCTCGTCTTTAGTGCGCTGCTCCTGCTTCTTTGGGAGCATATATCCTGAACCATTCTGCCATTCGCTGGCGGCAGCATCCAGCGCTATTTTAATGTCAGTACCTGCTACAAAACCGGCTTTTGATATAGCATCACAAATAAGCTCCAGCGCTTTTTCATCGCTTTCAAGGTTTGGGGCAAAGCCGCCCTCGTCACCAACAGTAGTGGCAAGACCTTTTTCTTTTAACAGTTTGCCTAACGAGTGATAAGTGTCAACACAATACTGCATTGCCTGCTCAAAAGAAGTTGCCCCAGTGGGAACAATCATAAATTCCTGGATATCAATATTATTATTTGCATGTGCACCGCCGTTAAGAATATTCATCATTGGCACAGGCAGCGTTACAGCATTGATACCACCTAAATAGTTATATAACGGCATTTCACAGCTTATAGAGGCGGCTCTTGCACACGCAAGCGAGACTGCCAATATTGCGTTAGCACCTAATTTTGATTTGTTTTCCGTCCCGTCAAGATCTATCATAGTCTTATCTATATCGTACTGCTCATAGATAAGCTCACCCTTTATAGCATCGTTTATTTTAGTATTTACGTTATCTACAGCATTTAATACGCCTTTGCCGCTAAATTGGTCATCCCCGTCTCTAAGCTCACATGCCTCGTATTGGCCAGTTGATGCACCGCTTGGCACTGCTGCAGTTGCAGCAACGCCGTTTTTTAAAACTACCATGGCTTCAACTGTTGGGGCGCCCCTGGAGTCAAATATTTGCCGCGCAAATACGCTTTCTATTCTTTCATCCATATCTTTATACACTTCCATTTCATAATAATGTTTGTATTTATTTTGTATTCAAACAACGAAATTATGAAAAAAATCAGCCAAAAAGGCTGATTAAAATTCAAAATCTTTTTTTTCATAAGCGGGCAGAGCGCTATTTCTTTTAGGTGGTATTCTTTTTAGCGGAGTGTATAAAAAATGCTTGCAGTGAAAATACGGCGATACTATGCCTTTTTTGGGGCAGATTATATCGTCAGTCGCTATTATACGCATACCATGCTCGCAGTAAATACATAATGGCTTAATCTTTTTAGAAAAAATCATTTTACATCTCCACTGTATTTTTTTATATTATAACCCTTTTTTGCTGATTTGTCAAAGATATTATATCCTATTAATATAGCAAGCAGTACAAATACAACAAAGAATATAAAACTTGTCAGAGAACCGCTTTTTATTATATTTATCTCAATTGTATCAGGTTTAAATACAAAATTATATAGTAGTGCGAACAGTGGCATAAGTAAAGCATATATCAGCTTGCCCAAAATTATATTGCGGGCAGGCAGTTTGTATTTTACAGCAAAGCTTACACACTGCATTATTATACTAAGCCCTGAAAACCCGATTATAACTGAAATTGCAATAAGGCTTAGTGAGTAGTTTTGGCCAAAATCCAGTACAGTGGCGCCTTTTGATATTTCCAGCGCGCCGAGCAAAACAGCTTTTGATATATTTTGGGGCACAAAAAATAGGATACTTGAAAGCCAGTTTATAAAATTAAGCTGTTCTAAAATATCAGCTATTATTGCAAAAAATATAATATATCCACAGATATTAAGGCAGCTTGTAACAGCTGATGATATACTTTGGCAGGCGGCCTCAGTAATATCAAAATAGGGGTTTACTTTAGAATTTGATTTTTGAGTGAGCACACCTGAAAACAGCGCAATAACCAGTGAGGTCGTAAATTGTGCAAGCAGTAAAACCAAGCCGATACGATTAATTCCAATAACTGAAAAACCTATAAAAGAGATTAGATATGCAGGGGAAGCATTAGCGGTAAACAAAAGCATTTTTGAAGCGGTCTTTTTATCCAAGGCTTTATTACCATATAACTCACACACACTTTTTGTACCGCTTGGGAACCCTGATACCTGGCTGGAAGCAAAGGCCAGTATGGGAACAGGCACTTTCATATTTGAAATTATTCGCACTAGAAAACCGCACAGTATAAAAAACGGAAACAGTGCGGGGATTATTGAGTTGTAGCACATTAATAGGCTGTTTTTAACTGATTGAACAACAGTGCCGCTAAATAAAATAAATACTATTAATAAAGCGGCTAAAATAATGAGCAAAATAGAATTTCTATACTTTTTCATAGTAGAGTATATGCCTGTATTGGATTTAATATATTATAAAATTAGCAAATGAAGCATAAAAATATAAGCAAGGGGGTCATAACGTGAAAAAAAGCCTAAGTGGGAAAAATGTAAGAAAAGCTGCACTGCGCAGCTTTGTTAAGGGGCTGGACCTGCCTGAGGGGCTTGCGATTGGCGGCTCAAGCATTGAAATTAAAGGCACCAGCAGTGTTTCAATAGAGGGAGCAAAGGGCATTTTGGAATATGATGAAAACCTTATAAAAATAAATCTTGGCGAGTACGCGGTAAAAGTTATGGGCGCACAGCTGCAGATGAACAATTATCTGGAAAGTACGGTTGTAATAAGCGGCAAAATATTTTCTGTCGAGTTTGCATATTAAAGGAGAATTTTAGATGTTTATAAACAGTCTGCTTAAATTTATCGGCGGTCAGATTGAAGTGTTGGTAAGCGGCGGGAATATTGAACGCTTTTTAAACCTGCTTAATAATGCACAAATAAAAATCTGGGATATTAAGCGAAAAGATATAGGCTCAATTACATTTCATATGTATAAGCGCAACTTTAAGCATATACGCTACGCTGTGCGCAAAACTGGGGTTAAAGTACATATACAGCACAAATCCGGAATGCCGTTTACCACCTATAAATACCGCAAAAGATATGGGATTGTAGCAGGCGCAGCACTGTTTTTATGTGTGCTATATATAATGTCGCTGTTCGTGTGGGTGATAGAGGTTGAGGGCAATGTAAATGTCAGCAGCGATGATATTTTGCTGGGGCTTAAGGAAAGCGGGTTTAAAGTTGGGGTATTCAGACCATCTACTAATGTAAATGAGATAGAGAATAAATATTTAATAAACAACGATAAAATCTCCTGGGTGTCTATTAATATAAAAGGTACTACAGCAACAGTTGAAGTTACAGAGCGCACACAGGCGCCCGAAATTATTGATATGAATACACCCTGCAGTATTTATGCGGCAAGGGACGGGGTAATTGAATCGATAATTGATTATAATGGCCAAAAGCTTGTAAATAAAGGGGACACCGTTCGCGCCGGGGATGAAATTGTAACTGGTGAAATTGTTGATAAGCACGGAGTGCGGCGTGTGGTTCATGCCATGGCTGAAGTGATGGCCACAACATATAGAACACACACAGTAACTAAAAAATTAAGCTATCAGGAAAATGAGAGAACAGGCAATCAAAAAAATAAATATACATTAAATTTAATGAGTTTTAAACTTCCTCTTTATTTTAGCAAAAAAATATCATATAATAACTATGATGTGACAACCTCCCAAAACCATTTAACGCTTTTTAAGGATTTTGCACTGCCAATATCGCTTACTAAAACAAGTTATATTGAAGTAACGCCGGTTACAAAAACAATTACAAAGCAAGAGGCGATTGAGCAGCTTAAGCTGGAAATGCAGCATTATGAGCAGCAGCTCTACGGAATTACAATAAAAGATAAAACAGAAAAAATAACTGAAAGCGATAATGAGGTTACACTAACCACTACTTTTGAGTGCTTGGAGGACATTGCGATCGCACATGAGATTGAATAAAAAGGATGTTGATATAATTTGGAGCAGACTTTACAGGGCATTGACGCAAGGAATATAGATATAGTTTTTGGAAGCTGTGATACAAACCTTGAGATTTTAGAAAAGGAGTTAAATGTCAAGATTTTTAACCGCAATTCTGAGATAAACGTAAAGGGTGAAAGTGATGATGTGTCTGTAGCTGTTCGCGCCCTTAATAGCTTGTTTGAGCTTGCCAATAGTCAGGACGAAATACGCACTCAGACTGTGAGATACGCGATACAGCTTGCAAAGGATAATGCCCAGCAGGGGCTTGCAGGTGCGCTTAATGACAGCATATTTATTACCTCCAGCGGCAAGCCTATAAAGCCTAAAACCATTGCCCAAAAACGGTATGTGGATGCTATCATTAATAATGTGGTTACTTTTGGGATAGGGCCTGCAGGAACAGGAAAAACATATCTTGCAACAGCGCTTGCTGTCAGCGCACTGAAAAACAAGCAGGTTATGCGCATAGTGCTGACCCGGCCTGCGGTAGAAGCGGGGGAGAGCCTTGGGTTTTTACCGGGAGATCTTCAGGAAAAGGTTGACCCGTACCTGCGCCCGCTCTACGATGCGCTATTTGATATGCTGGGACCTTCAACTTTTTCAAAGTATATGGAAAAAGGCATAATCGAAATTGCACCGCTTGCGTATATGCGCGGCAGGACACTTGAAAATAGTTTTATAATACTAGATGAAGCGCAGAATACAAGCTGTGAGCAGATGAAGATGTTTTTAACTCGTTTCGGTCCTAACTCCAAAATAGTAGTGACAGGCGATATAACTCAGATAGATTTGCCAAAGGGTAAAAAATCCGGCTTGGTTGATGCGGTTGAAACGCTTAAGAATATTGACCTTATCGCAATTCATAGATTTGAGAAAAAGGATATAGTGCGCCACGAGCTGGTAGGGCGGATTGTAAAAGCATATGAATTAAGAGAGAAGAAAAAAGAGGGGCGTTAAAATGCAGCTTGAGCTAACAATTGACGGCAATTTTTATAACGATATTATTAAAAGAGCGGCTATTGCAACATTGGAGTATGAAGGGCTTGACGGCAAGTTTGAAATAGAAGTAATGATTGCCGATGAAAATGAGATAAAGCGTATTAATCTTGAGCAGCGCGCAATTGATAAGGTGACTGATGTATTGTCCTTTCCCATGCAGGACGATATAAAAACTGCAAAGCCCGATATAGAGACTGGCGCAATTTTTTTGGGAAGTACTGTTATCTGTAAGCAGAAGGCAATAGCTCAGGCGGCAGAATATGGCCATTCTATCGAGCGGGAGGTAGCTTTTTTAACCGTACATAGTACTTTACACCTTTTAGGATACGACCATGAGCTCAGCGATAAGGATGAACAGTTGATGTTTAATAAACAAAGGGAAATATTAAATAAGATGGGTGTGGTAAGATGAAAGCCATAAAGCACTTAATTTCAAGCTTTTACAATGCGCTTTGTGGTATTGGGCTATGCATTGTTTATGAGCGTAATTTTCGTATACACATGGTATTTGTTTTGTATGTTTTATATTTTTCTCAGTTTTATCAGCTGGACAAGCCTTCATTCGCGCTGCTTTTGGTGGCATGCGGTTTAGTGCCGGCATTTGAGGCGATAAATACTGCTGTAGAGTTTTTGTCCGACCGTGTGGAACCTAAGCGGGATGAAATGATAAAGCATGCCAAGGATATTGCGGCAGCGGCAGTGCTTTTATCTGCGCTGACAGCCGTTGCTTTAGGCGCTGTACTGCTGTGGGATATATCTGTGTTTAAAGAAATTTATAATTATTTTGCAGCAAGTGTTCTGCGTACTATTGTTCTTATTGTTAGTATTATAGCATCTATATTTTTTATATTTTTCAAGCTCGGAGATAAATCTAATGACAAATGATTTAAATAACACTAAAACTGTATTTGTTACGCTTGCAGGCCGGTCAAATGTTGGCAAATCAACACTACTTAACAGAATTATCGGAAATAAAATATCAATTGTATCACCTAAACCACAGACAACTATTAAGTCTGTGACAGGGGTAAAGACAGTTGATAATATACAATATGTTTTTTTGGATACACCGGGGTTACATACTGCAAAAAGTACGCTTGGTGATACTATGGTAAAAAACGCATCCCAATCGGTTAAAGAAGCAGATGTAGTACTATTTGTGATAAGCGCTTTGGACAAGCCGCAAAAGCATGAAAAGGATATAATTAATCTCTTAAAACAATCACATAAGCCGGCTTTTCTGATTATAAACAAAATAGATAAAGTTAAAAAAGAGGCGGTGCTTGAGACTATTGACAGCTTTTCCAAGCTGTTTGATTTCAGTGAGGTTATTCCCATAAGCGCGCTTAAAAATGACGGGGTGGATTTAGTTTTAAGCTGTCTTAGTAAATACGCAAAGCCGTCAGTGTTTTTCTACGACACTGAGTTTAAAAGTGATTTAAGCGATGATATGTTTATTTGTGAAACTGTACGGGAAAAGATGCTGCTTTATCTCAATCAAGAGATACCTCACGGGGTTTGCCTTTTGCCTTATAGTTTTGAGCAAGATGAAAGGCTTATCAGATGTGAAATAAATGTATACTGTATCAAGCCGTCACATAAATTAATTATAATAGGTCAAAACGGCAGTATGCTTAAAAAAATATCTACTGCCGCAAGGCTGGAACTTGAAAAACATTTTAATAAAAAAGTGTTTATAAGCTGCTATGTCAGGGTTAAGCCGGACTGGCAGAATAATATGTCGCTTATTAACAGCTTGGGTCTGTAAAACTTACCAGAGTAAAACATTTATATTAGCAAAAACTACTCCTGTTACTATAATGGTAGTAGGGGGTAATTTATATGAATGAGCGGCAGGCGTGGGAAATGTTTAGAGCTACGGGTAATGTTGAAGCATATTTACTATATGCTGAGTTAAAATCAAAAGAGCAACAAAATAGGGGAGAAAAAAACCTTGACCAAAAAGACACAGGGAATCATCCTCAAAGTTACGGATACTTCCAGCAGCGATAAGCTGTTACATATTTTAACTGAAGATCTGGGCCTTATTAGTGCTTTTGTCAATTTAGGGTCTGCAAAAAACAAAAAAAATTCACAGTATGACTTATTCAGCTACGGCGAGTTTGTGTTTTTTAAAACGGCTGCGGGAAACTATCTGGTAAATTCTTTTTTTATTATCGAAAATTTTTATTCTATTAGAGAAAATATTGCAGCGCTGGCACTGGCCGGGTACTTTGCGCAGGTCGCAATATTTGCATTAAAAGATAGAACCGAATACGAAAGGCAGTTATTGAGTCTTGTGCTTAATAGCCTGTATTTATTGTCAAAGGGCCAAAACATGCAAAAGGTTAAAGCTGTGTTTGAGCTTAAGGTTGTACAGTTTTTAGGCTTTACACCTTCTTTAGAGGTAAAAGAGGTTTGCAGTCAGTATTATTTCTCACTGGAGGATGGGGCATTGCTGCCAGAGTGCAGTGCAGGAAGTATCATGATATCTAATACTGGAATACAAACAATTTCATTTATATTATCAAATCAGGTGAAAAGGGCATTTTCTTTTAAAATTAACGAGCGGGAAATAAATCAGCTTTCACTGGTAAGTGAGAAATATTTTTTATATCAAGTTGAGTGCACTTTTCCCGCACTTGAATTTTATCATGAGGTAGTATAGATATGGCAAGCAGAAATAATTTTTATTATAAAAAATCACTGGCGGCTTTAGAATTTGATAAAGTATTAAATAAATTGGCTCAACATGCTGTTATCGATAAAACCGCAGAGATGATACATAATATAAAGCCTATTTATAACATTGGCTGTGTAAGGCTGATGCTAGAGCAGGTCACAATGGCAAAGCAGCTGCTTTTATATAATCAGCGCCTTCCGTTGGACAAGCTGGATTCAAACCTTGATTTATATATCCAAAAATCAGTTAAAGGCTTACTTCTCACACCAGGCGAATTTGAAGCTGTTGCAAAGCTTATAAAAAACAGCATTGCACTAAGAGCCTATTATCAAAACAGCAATATTGAAACTATAGCGCTTGATAATTTATTTAGTCGGCTTTACAGTGACAAATCATTATATGAACTAATTGACCAAACATTTTTATCAGATGGGTCAGTAGCGGACGATGCTTCAAGTGAGCTTAAAAGCATACGCATTAAAATTACCAAAGCGGCTGCAAGTATTAAGGATATGCTGGACAGCTATATTAGGAGACCTGACATTGCAAAACATTTGCAGGAGCCGATTGTAACACAGAGGTATGACAGATTTGTTATACCCGTCAAAGCGGATAACAGAGGCGATATCAGCGGACTTTTGCATGATACGTCCAATACAGGCTCCACATTATTTATTGAGCCGATGTTTGTTATTGAGGCCAATAACAATATACGTAAGCTTGAGGCTATGGAACAGCAGGAAATTGAAAGGATTTTAGCAAATCTTACTGAACAAGTAGCTAGTATGGCAGCGCCGCTTACACTATCGTTTCTTAATATTTTATCTATTGATTTTATTTTTGCCAAGGCAAAAATGAGTTATGAGTATGACTACTGTGAGCCGGTGCTAAATTTACAAAAGCAGATATCTGTAAAAAATGCAAAGCATCCCTTGATATCTAAAGACGTAATGGTTCCGCTTACTATTGAGATGGGCAATGGAGTAGATACAATCATTGTAACAGGACCAAATACCGGTGGTAAAACTGTTTTTCTTAAAACCTTAGGGCTTTTATGTCTTATGGCAAAAGCGGGTATGCATGTTCCTGCCGACACAGCAAAAATGTATATTTTTGACCGCGTATTTGCGGATATAGGTGACGAGCAGTCAATTGAGCAATCGCTATCGACTTTTTCGTCACATTTAAAAAACATCCGTAATATTATTTCAGCGGCAGATAGCGAAAGCCTTGTCCTATTTGACGAACTGGGCAGCGGCACAGATCCGGTCGAGGGTGCAGCCCTTGCAATAGCTATTATAAATAAAATCAGAAAAAATAAAAGCTATGCAGCTGTAACCACCCATTACAGTGAGCTTAAGACTTACGCTATTGAAAAAGAAGGGGTAATTAACGCATCCTTTGAGTTTGATTTACAAACTTTAAGGCCAACTTACCGCTTAAGCCTTGGAATACCAGGCAAATCATACGCTTTTGAAATATCAAAGCATTTAGGCCTTGACAGTGATGTCATTGATGATGCAAAAAGCCAAATCTCAGGTGAGATTAAGCGCTTTGACAGTGTTATTGACAGCCTTTTAGAGGAAAAAAATAAATATCAGCAAAAGCTAAATGAGCTAAAAAGCGAGCAACAGGAGCTTAAAAATCAAAAAAATGAGCTGGCCAAAACCAAGGAAAAGCTTTTACGCAATATTGACAGTGACATTGAAGCTTCCCGACATAAAGCAAGGCAGATTGTAGAGGTGGCTAAGCGTGAAGCGGACCAGTTTTTAAACTTACTTAAAGACAGTAAGTCTCAACTCGATAAGGAAAAGACGCGGCAAATAAAAAGCAAAGTACGCAGTGCGGCATACAAATTATACGATATAGGGATTGATGACGACAATCTAAAAGCCAAACTTATTGATAAGATGCCGCTAAAAGAGGTTAAAGAAGGACAAAGGGTGTTTGTTCAAAACGTAAATAAGGCAGGAACGGTAATTAGCGTTTTGGGGGAAAAAGCAAAGGTTGACTGTGACGGTATAGTTTTAACAGTTTCAAGCGACTCTTTATTTAAACCCGATGAGTCTGAGAATACAAAAAAGAAACTGGTGCCTACTAAAACTAATTTTACAAAGTCGTCATCTGCGAGGTTGGAGCTTGATATACGCGGCAAGACTATTATGGAGGCGGAAGAGGATATAGATAGGTTTTTAGATGACGCTGTAATCGATAGACTTAATACAGTGACAATTATTCACGGCAAAGGTACCGGCGCGTTAAGAGCGGGAGTGCACAAATATTTAAGAGGGCATGCCCATGTTAAGAAATTTCAACTTGGGACCTATGGTCAGGGTGATAGCGGAGTAACTGTTGTTGAGTTAAAATAAAATCGCGCCGTAAATCGGCGCGATTTTTTATTGCTTTTTTAAATCATATCTTTTTTATCAGGGTCAGCATAGTCCACGGTTTTTGACGATTTGCCTTTTCTTACAAGGCCTTCGTTTATCGCCTCACATACAAAGAAGTAAATTACCGCAAATATTGGAACCCCGATTAAAAGGCCTATAAATCCAAATAAGCCGCCAAACAAGAAAATTGCAAACATAATCCAGATTGCTGGTAGACCAAGCGATTTTCCGGATAAACGCGGGCCAATAATATTTCCATCCACCTGTTGAAGTACGATTATAAATATAATAAAATAAATAAATGCAGATGGTTTTACAAGTAAGATTATTATTGCAGGAGGAATTGCACCAAGTATTGAGCCAAAAAACGGGATTATATTTAATATACCTATTATTAAGCTGTTGAGAAGCGCATATGGGAAATTAAATATAGTCATGCAAATATAACAAAGCACTGTTATAATAACTGTATCAAGAAGCCTGCTGCTTAAAAATTGACTCATTTTAGTATTTGTGATATAAGATACCCGTAATATCTTATTAGCAATTTCGTCAGAAAAAATAGCATATAATGTTTTTTTAATCTGAGCTATAAGCTTTTCTTTTGAAAGCAGCATATAAATTGAAATAATAATTCCAACAAAAATATTGACAACCGTATTTGTAACCTGCGCAGTCATATTAACCAGCTTTGGCAGCAAGCTGCTTAGATAACCACTTAGAAGATTAACCGCTTGATTTATATAATTGCCGATTGTATCGCGGTTGTTTTCATAAAACTCGTTGATAGCGGGCCTATCTTTAACAAAGTTATTTACATAAGTTGAAAGGTTGTTTATATAAGTAGGGATATTATTTACAAAGCTTGAGATGTTTGAAATAATATCAGGAAATATAAACGCCATAAACCCTACAAGTAAGATGGAAAATATGATATAAAGAACAGTAACTGAAACAATACGCCTTATTTTAGGCTTTTTAATTTTGAAAAATATTTTTTCCTCCATAAAAACAAGAGGGGAATTAAGTATAAATGCAATGCCAAATCCGATATAAAAAGAGGTAAAAAACAGCAGCACTTTTTTTATGTTATTTAAAACAGCGCTGATATTCCACATCATCATGGCAAACAAAATAATACTTACAACGAGCAGGAATATTAATAAAACCCGCCGCTTTTGATGTTGGTTTTCAAATATGCGCAATACTTTCACCTCCATTTTAAATATTATACTATTAAAATCCGCGCATATCAATAACATATTGTAATTTTTAGAAAAATGAGCTATAATTAATATTACTATAATAATGGAGATTTATAATGTTAACCCCAAATTTTTTAGTAAATGATATTTATGATATAACAGATGAGTTTATAGCCAAAAACAATATAAAAGGAATAATTTTTGACATAGATAATACACTAGTAGGTTTTAAGCAAAAAAAGCCGGACCAAAAAATAATTGCGTATATAAATCATCTAAAAAGTATTGGTTTGATGGTTGCAATAGCCTCTAACAATAGCAAAGATAGGGTGGCAGATTTTTGTAAAGAACTGGGCGTTTTATCAGTTGCAAGGGCATGTAAGCCGCTTACATTCAGACTTAGAAAGATTGCTACCAGCATGGGTATATTAAAACGTAATATAGCTTTGGTGGGTGACCAGGTGTATACCGATTCATTGGGGGCAAATTTATGCGGCATGATTTCAATATTGGTAAATCCTATAGATAAAAAGGAAACTTTATTGTTTAAAATCAAACGCATGCTTGAGCTGCCGGTGATATACTTTAAAAGAAGAAAGGATAAAAAACATGGACGTTAGATTTGGTCCTGCAGGCAACTGCGAACTATTTTATGAAAGTGGATATAAAAAAACTTATGAGATGCCTCAGTTTTTACATGAGATTGGGCTTGATGCTTATGAGATACAGTGCGGCCGCGGTGTTAGAATGGGGGACGAAGCCGCAGCTAAAATAAAAGATTTGGCTAAAGAATACGATATAGCACTTTCTGTTCATGCGCCATATTATATTTCACTGTCTGGAATTGACCCTTTAAAGCGGCAAAAAAGCATTGACTATATACTTGAAAGTGCAGGCCTTGCAAAAAAAGCGGGCGCAAAAAGGATTGTAATACATAGTGGTTCATGCTCCAAAATCACAAGGGCTGAGGCGCTTGACCTTGCTATTGATACTTTGAAAAAAGCTGTTTTGGCAATGGATGAGCATGGCTTTTCAGATATTACCCTGTGCCCAGAAACTATGGGGAAAGTAAATCAGCTAGGGTCGCTGGATGAAGTTATCGCGCTTTGCCAAATTGATGAAAGGCTGATACCTACTATAGACTTTGGACATCTAAACGCTCGGGATTGCGGCGTTTTAAAGACTGTGGAGGATTTTGAGGGAGTATTGTCAAAAATAGAAACTGGTTTAGGTGCTTATAGAGCTAAAAATTTCCACAGCCATTTTTCTAAAATTGAATATACTACAGGTGGTGAGCGCAGGCACCTGACGTTTGAAGATAACGAGTACGGTCCTGAGTTTGAGCCGCTGGCAGAGGTAATTTATAAACGTGGGGCAACACCTATATTTATTTGTGAGTCTGCCGGTACAATGTCAAAAGATGCGCTTGCTATGCAAAAAATATTCAGAAACATAAGTCACGAGGGCAAATAAATGGAAAGTATTAAAAATTTACAGGAGAGCTTAAATACAAACCAGTGTGCTGTAATTTTAAGCCCGCATAATAGATTCTATTTTACTCAAATGGAAAGCAGTGACGGGCTGTTAATTGTCAGCAGACAAAAGGCGGAGCTTTTTATTGATTTTAGGTATATAGAAGCCGCTCAAAAAATTGCAGCAGCCTAATATCTGTTATTTTAAAGCAGAAGGATGATTTGTTTTATATAGAGCAGTTTGTAAGCGAAAATAAAATTAGTATGGTCTTAATTGAAGGTGACTATATTAATGCTTCATTTTATTTAGCGCTTAGCGAAAAGTTAAAAGGTATGGCAGAAATTGAAACTGAGCTCGGAATATTAAGCAAGTTAAGGGATGTAAAGAGCCTTAAACAACTGGATAAAATAAAAGCGGCACAAGAGATAACAGATAAAGTTTATGCAGAGCTTCTAAATGAAATTCACTCTGGTATCAGTGAGCGGCAGCTTAAAAGCAGGCTAATTTATCTACTATATAAATATGGGGCGGATGGATTGGCATTTGAACCTATTGTAGTTTCAGGCGAAAACTCGTCTTTACCGCATGGCACTTCAACTGATCGTATAATTACTGCAGGCGATTTTGTCACAATGGATTTTGGCGCTGTAAAAGACGGGTGGTGTTCAGATATGACCCGTACTGTGGCAATTGAATATGCAGATGATAATCATATTAAAGTATATAAAACTGTTCTTAAGGCACAGCAATTAGCGATGGAGCAGGTTAAAGCTGGCGCCTTATGCAGTGATGTTGATAAGGCTGCCAGGCAATTTATATATGACAGTGGATATGAAGGCTATTTTGGACATAGTACCGGGCATGGTGTAGGGGTTTTAGTACACGAATCCCCAAATGTCTCACCTAAAAATCAATCGCCTCTTAAGATTGGCAATGTAATAACTATTGAGCCTGGAATTTATATGGACAACAGGTTTGGTTGCAGGATAGAAAACATGGTATATGTACTTGAAAATGGGTATGAGAACCTTACAAAAAGCCCCACAGAATTATTTATTGTAAAATAGACTTGAAAAAAGCTTGAGTATAGTATAAAATAAATTCTAGTAATTATTGGAGGAATAAAAAATGATTTCAGCAGGAGATTTTAAAAACGGCACAACATTTGATATGGATGGGCAAGTATATCAGGTTATTGAATTTCAGCATGTAAAGCCTGGCAAGGGCGCAGCGTTTGTGCGTACAAAATTTAAAAACGTAATAACCGGCGCTGTTGTAGAAAAATCGTTCAGCCCGACAGATAAGTTTGAAAACGCTTATATTGAGCGCAAAGATTATGAGTATTTATATAATGACGGTGAGCTTTATTATTTTATGGACACTGAGACATATGAGCAGTTGCCACTCAATACAGATAAGCTTTCAGACAATTTTAAATTTGTTAAAGAAAATGATGTTGTTAAAATAATGTCATATAAGGGTAATGTTTTTGGCGTTGAGCCACCGTTGTTTGTAACATTAGAGGTTACAGAGACTGAGCCTGGAGTTCGCGGCGATACTGCTACAAATGTTACAAAGCCCGCTACACTGGAGACAGGTGCTGTTATAAAAGTGCCGATATTTATTAATACAGGGGACAAAATAAAGATTGATACACGCACGGGCGAGTATATGGAGCGCGCTTAAATTTTAATGTAAAGGAGCTAAAAAAATGAAAATTTCTGAGAAAGTATCTTATTTGAAAGGCCTTTTGGAAGGCTTAAAACTTGATGAAAACGAATCCAATACTAAAATTCTTAATGTTATTGTTGACATTTTGGAGGACATTGCTTCCGCGTCAGACGATATGGAGCAGCGTGTTGATGAATTAGAGCTGTATCTGGATGAGGTGGATGAGGATCTTGAGGCTGTTGAGGAGTATTTGGAAGGCGAATGCGATGATGATTGTGAATGCTGCTCAGATGATGATTATTATACAATAGTTTGCCCATCCTGTGGCGAGGAATTTTGTGTTGATGATGAGGTCGCAGCTGCTGGCGAAATCAATTGTCCGTCCTGTGGCGAGGAGCTGGAATTTGATTTGTCAGAGTGCAAAGATTGCGCGGATGATAAGGCTTGCGATTGCGAGTAAAAAAAGATAAATTTTTCTTATTATATGTATTGACAAACAAATAAAAAGCTTTTATACTTTGAGGCATGAAGGGCATGTGTCCTTACATGCCTCAAAAATTTTTTTATTTAGAGGGAGAACTTTAGCCATGGGATATGTAACAATAGAAGAAGGATTTTTATATGATCCGGTTGTCTATGTAGTAGAAGACAAGTATTGCATTGTCTTTAACACCCTGGACAAAGGCCTGGGCTTTGTCACTGTAAATGGCAAATGCTATTCAGATGACAACAATGGCAACATCAACTCGGAAAAGAAGGTACATAAAGTATTTGTACCAATGAGGGAGCTGGATGAGGCAAAAGAGTATACTATTACATTTGTAAGAGTATTTGAAAGAAAAGCGTATTTTGCCACATCGGGTAAATCTTTAAGCAAAACTTATAAGTTTAAGCCCCTTACTAAAACAACAGACATTAACATTATGCACATTTGTGATACGCATTCATCAGTGAGCCGCCCATCCCAAACAGCCAAATATTTTGGTGACGATTTGGATTTAATGGTGTTTAACGGCGATATTCCTAATCACAGCGGATCAGTTGAGCATATCCACACTATATTCCGTATCGCAAGTGAGGTTGGAGCTGGAACTATACCGGTAATAAACAGCCGCGGAAACCATGATACTAGGGGAGAAGCAGCGCTTATTTATGACCAGTATGTTGGTACAACTGAAGGCGGCAGTCTTTATTACACATTCCGTATAGGCAATATTTGGGGTGTGGTGTTAGACTGCGGCGAGGATAAAGCTGACGATCACCTTGAGTATGGCGGTATGGCAAACTTTAAGCCGTACAGGGCAAAACAAATAGATTTCCTTAAGAAAATAATTGAAAACAAAGATAAAGAATATAATGCACCAGGAGTTAAGTACAGGCTGGGCATCTGCCATGTCAGGATGGACTTGGATCATAACCTGCACGAGCTTGAAACTTATACAAAATGGCATGAGCTGCTTAATGAAATAGATATTGATTTAATGCTGCACGGGCATGAGCATCGTGCTTATGTGATTGAAGGCGGCAGAGATACAAAGTTTGGGCCTGTTAATTATCCTGCTGTTATTGGTGGGTATTGTAAAAATCAGCCTGATGACAAAGATTTTATTGCCAATGCATTAACTTTAAAAGAAGATAAAATCGATATTAAATTTACTAATATGAAGCATGAGCTGCTTGAGGAGCATTCATTTGACCTTAAAAAATAAGCAGTGATTGACAAACCGGGTAAAAAGCTTTATACTTTGAGACAGGGCGTTAAACCCTGTCTCATTTTTATTTGAAAGGCGTTTTATGAAATACAAGCAGATTATAATTGAAATACAGGATAAGTTTATTGAGGATATATCAAACCAGCTCATTATTGCTGGTATCGGCGGATTTGAGGTGTTTGACAAAAGCGAGTTTGAAAAATATCTTACAGAAAAGCCGCTTGAATATGAAATGGTGGATGATAGCTTATATGATTACAAAGATAGGCCGTCATACATAAAAGCCTATGCGGCGGATAATGAGCAGGGAGAACTAATTATAAAAAGCATAGCTGATATTATAAAAAAAGAGTTCCCGCAGGCAAAAATCCAGATATTAAACGCTGATGATAGTGATTGGAAAGATAACTGGAAAAAATATTATAAGCCTACTAAGGTCGGTAAGCATCTATGGATAGTACCTGCCTGGGAAAATATAAACGTAGATGACGGGCAGATATTAAAAATTGACCCAGGCATGGCGTTTGGAACAGGTACGCATGAATCAACTCAGCTTTGCCTTGAACTGCTTCAGCAAATAGATTTAAAATCAAAGTCAGTTTTGGATGTTGGATGTGGAAGCGGAATACTTTCTCAAGCTGCCGTAAAATTAGGGGCTGGGTATGCTGATGGGTGTGATATTGATACCGCAGCGGTTGAGGCGGCAAACCAAAACGCTATCTTAAATGGTGTGGCTGATAAAGTTAATTATTTTAGCTCTGATTTAATAGATGATATAAATTATAAGTATGATATAGTAATTGCAAATATTGTGGCTGATATTATACTGCGCCTTTTAGTTAATATAAGTAAAGTAGTTAAAAGCAAAAGCTATTTTTTAGCCTCCGGAATTTTACAAGAAAGAGCAGATGAGATAGAAAAAGCTATTAAAGATGCAGGCTTTAATATTATAAAAACTGAAATTAAAAGGGGTTGGGCTGCAATATTGGCCCAGTATAATTAATTATGCAGCAATTCTTTTTAACTGATGAAAAAATTGAAGACCATCATTTTATAGTTACTGGTGAGACATTTGTACATATTTCAAAATCGCTAAGGCTTAAATCTGGGGAAAAAGTAGTATTTTGTGATGGCAAAGGCTATGAGTATTTATGCGAAATTTGTAATTTCAAAAATGATAGTGTGGTTGTTAAAATACTATCAAAATCAGAAAGTAATAGCGAGCCTAAACTAAAAATAACAATATTTCAATGCTTACCAAAATCCGATAAATTTGAAGATATAATTAAAAGGTGTGTACAGTATGGCGCATTTGAATTTGTGCCTGTTATAAGTGAAAGATGCATAGCAAAGTTGAATGAGAACAAATTGCAGCGCTTATATAAAATATCGAAATCAGCTGCAATGCAAAGCAAAAGGGCAATAATACCACAAGTTAGGAATGCAGTGAGGTTTAGTGATGCTATTAAATTAATGTGTGATTTTGAGAATGCCGTAATATGTTATGAGAATGAAAGTCAAAATACAATTTCAAAATTATCTGTAAAGGGAAATAGCTTTGCAGCTTTAATTGGTCCTGAGGGCGGATTTAGTGAGCAGGAGGCAAAGCTTGCTATAGATAATGGCATTATCCCCATATCACTGGGAAAAAGGATACTGCGCACTGAGGAAGCTGCTGCATTTTTAATACCTATTCTTTTACTCAAGTCGGGTGAAATATAAATAAGGAGTGCTTTAGATGAATAAAAAATTTACAAAAACTGAGATAGATTCTACCAGGACCATTATATTATTCCTAGCGTCTGTAGCATATTCTCTGGCTTTTTATTTTTTAAACAAATACTATTATTTAAGAACACTGGTAATCAGTGACTATATTATCTATTTTTATATAGCGCTTACTGTGGTATCAGCTCTTATACTAGCATTTGGGATAATATTATGGTATAGGCGTTACCGAAAATCAATAAATGAGTCTGAATTTATATTTTCGGGCGGATTTTTTATATTTTTCGGTAGCTATGCTTTTCTTACTTCACTGGCAATTACACTGATACCATATAAGAACTTATTTACAGTCTATACTTATATAATAATTGCTATAGCTTTTGTTACATATTTGTTTTATAAGCTTATTTCATTAAATTTTGCAGTATATACCTTAATTTGCGGCTATACAGTAATATCGCTTATATCAATGATGGATTTTTATTCTGATTCGCTTACAATACAGGTTATTAATTTGATACCGCGTTACGGCTATTATTTAATGAGTATTGCAATAGCTTTAGTTTTGATAGGCGTTGTAATCTTTTGTTCTATAAGACAAAATAGAATAAATAGAAAATATAATAGCAAAAAAAAGGATATCTAATTAACAACAAAATCAGGAGGAAACATGAGAATAGATAAATACTTAAAAGTATCAAGAATTATTAAAAGAAGAACAGTAGCTAATGAAGCTTGTGATGCAGGAAGAGTAATAGTGAATGGGAAGCCTGTAAAAGCTTCTTATGATGTTAAGATTAACGATATAATTGAAATTCAATTTGGACAGAGAACGGTTAAAGTTCAGGTATTAAATTTGAATGAAACCGTAAAAAAAGAAGATGCTACAGAAATGTACAAAGATTTGACATAAATTTAAGATAGTATACAAATATAAATGTACTAATGCATCTAATAAAAGAGTGCCTAAATTAGCCCATACAGAAAATATTTGATAGAAATATAAACTTAGATGTTTGGGTCAAAAGCTCTAGCTT
>ERZ826242.734-NODE-734-length-43590-cov-4.811577_pt1 | contig 43590 bp, 43 predicted proteins | sample MGYA00519871_ERZ826242 | MGnify/ENA primary metagenome ERZ826242 (study PRJEB31778, sample SAMEA3449226) | human gut metagenome | biome: human gut; feature: human-associated habitat; material: faeces | place: United Kingdom | collected 2010/2012 ... | reverse complement strand
GCCAAACTAAATAAAAATTCACCAGAAAATTTTGAAGAAGCCAAAATATAAGCATGATTTTGGCTGCTTTTTGTTATAATATAAAAATAATAAGGTGCATAAGCAAATTTTCAGTCAAATTAAGCTGAGGTGTTAAAAGTGAAAAGGCGTATGCTTATTATCTGCATTATAATCAGCATTTTTGTCGCATCGTCCTGCAGTAGAAACAACAGTAAGGAATTTTCATACGGCAACTTGAGATATGCAAGCGACCTTGGGGTAAGCTCAATGTCCGACTATGATAAGGACGGCATTAAGCTTTATGAGGTGTATGCTGACAGATATGTGTTTTCCTTTAAAATTGATCTTGCACCTATTATGGATAATTTCGGCATAGCACTAATCAGCAAAGATAATGAGTATAAATATTATGGTGCCAACAATGTCGGTTCAGTTTGGCAGATTAATTATCCTGCTTATAATGAGGATGACAGGCTTATACTTGGTGAGCTTAAAGAAAAAGACGGCGTGTATTACGGCGATTTTGAGATACCGCTTAAGGATATTCTGCCCGATTTAATATCGGAACAAGAGACTGCGTATACCAGCAGCACCACATTTTTGTATAATGATGAGCTTTATAAGGTTGACAGCCTTATACGCACTGACTGCTATTGTGTGCTGAAATTTGACAAAGATTTTGCAGACCCGGGCGAAATCAATAAAGACGGCGATGCTTCGATTATGTTTTACGATAAGGAGCTTAAAAACTTTTCATCCTACCTATATGATGACTATACCTTTTATCTCTACGACCATTTTATTATTGATAACGCAATGTATATGAAGGTAGGGGATTATAATATGTATCCTATAAAATTAGATAGAGCTTAAATAAAAGCGGGCTTTCGCCCGCTTTTATTTATTTTTATAATCAAATTTAGATAAGCACCCGCCCGCCCCAGGTGTGAGCGCATAATCGTTTCGCGTACTCATATAATAGTTTCCTTTTCTATTTTTTGAACACAAACAAATACTCGTGGGCAATTAGCAAAAAGTTATATTTCACGCTGTTTGTTTTCCAATATCCTGTTGCCTTGCAGTTGTGCTGCTTCTTGATAATCAGCTCTTTCAGCTTAAATCCGGCATCTTCAAAAACCCGCATAACCTCAAATGACATCGGCACCATGTGTCCCTTTTGACGGATATCTCCCATCAGGACAGCACAGAACTTGTCCTTTTTCAGTACGCGGTAACTTTCGGCGGCAACAGCTTTCATTTCTACAAGGAAGTCCTTGACTTTCAAATGTGATAAATCGGCTTCAATATCCTCACTATACTTAATAATGTCGGCATAGGGTGGGTGGGTACAAATGAGGTCTATGCCGCTGTCGGGGACAAAATCTAAGTGACGAGCATCACCCTTATGAATATCAACCTTGCCATCTGCTCCTTCATGTTCAAAGTCCACTTTTTCCTTGCATCTTGCAAGGGCAACATCATTTACATCTACGCCGATTATATTTCGATTAAGCAACTTTGCTTCAACAAGGGTAGTACCTCCACCAGCAAACTGATCCAGCACCAAATCACCCTCTTTAGAGTATCGGAGTAATATGTTTCGAGGAATATAGGGCGACCAGTTACCACGCCATTTCGCATCGTGAGTTGCCCAATCGCCACGCTTTGGAAACGACCAATGTGTAGTCATTTCCAACTCAAAATCATCTGGTTCCCATTTTGTGATATTCTTTGTCATTATCTAAAAACCTCGCTGATGATACCGTTCTCCAAATCTTCAATATTGTAGATATGCTCCATTATATCAAAGGTTTCTTCGAGATTATTTCTAGCACTATTCCACCCTTTGCCGTCAGTAAACCAAACAAATGTAAAGCCGTTGATAGTATCTGTTTCCATAGCAAGAGTTTTATAGCTTCTTGCGGTTTCATTGAGCTTACTACCACCGCTGCCATAGAAGTTTGCTTCTATAGCATAAATCATAGTTGTAGTTTTGACCACAAAATCAAAACGCTTTTCCATCTTGCCTTGGTTGGAGATAGCAGAGAGGTCAACACCCCATTTTGCGGTAATTTGGTGTATGTACATTTCCTTAAAATAAGTTTTACCATTAACAAATCCCGCTTTTTTGATAAAACTTTCTACCAAATCCTCCATCAGATGACCGCCACGATTTTTACGACCATTGGAATCCAACCCCGTTTCTACGCCGGTAGCATAGTCAACAAGGTTGTTGATGATATGATTTTCAAGTAAGTCAAACAATCCTGTATGTTCCATAAAATAGGCATAACGCTCGTAATAAGCGTGACTGTTCGGCGGGTGCTTGCCAAAGTCAAACTGATACAGATGACCGCCGTTTTCATCTTGGCAATATATTTCATTTGCTCTAACTGCCAAAAGCAGAGGAATACATTTCAAAACTTCGGGATATTTCTTAATCAGATCCTTGAAATCCTCTTTTATATTCTTGGATCCAATAATGGAATTAAGGATATTCAACTCGATTTTTATGTTATCGACTTTGCGATGCACTTTTTTGAAATCAATGTAATAACCATAATCTGCAATGCTGTCACGAAAACCAGATAGCCATGCATTAAAATCTCTTGCCACTTTAACCCCTTCTTCCTCCAAAACCTGCTGTGGATATAATTATATATAGAAATTTCTTGTTTTTGCCGTTCTCAATAAGCTGAGTACCTCTTCTTATTTCCATAAATAGACTCCTTAAAAATTTGATATAAGCAATTCTCTAATTTTGCCCCTTGCCTCGCTGTTGCAACTAATCATACGGGTAGCTTCAACACGCTTAATTTTATGGGACGAATAAATGTTATCGAAGAAATCATCTTCGGTGTTAGAGTTCTTGGGGTCGGAATTGCTAATCACAATTTTTGCACCTTTTCTGTTCATATCATCTACAAATCTCGCAAGCTCAATCTGTTTTTCGTCGTTGAACAGATTTTCCGTGTATGCAGTAAAGTTCGCTGTATCTGTTATAGGTCGATACGGAGGATCAAAATATACAAAGGTTTTATCATCAATAAAATCTGCAGATTCTCTATAATCACCGCATACGATAGTTACTTTTTGTAATTTCTCAGATACGGCACGAAGATTATATTCATCACAAATGAGCGGATTTTTGTAAGAACCCATAGGTACATTGAATAGTCCTTTTTTATTTACACGGAAAAGTCCATTAAAACAAGTTTTATTTAAGAAAATCATCAGTGCCGCTTTTTCAATGTTAATGCTATCATTGCCCTTAACTTTAAAATTATTGAATTGCTCACGCTTGGCTAGATAATATGTTTTTCTGTGTTCAGTATCCAGCGAAACAAATTCACTCTGCATTACTGTAAGTATAAAAATCAGTTGGTCAATATCATCTCTGATAATGCAGTAGGTATTGATAAGCTCGGCATTAATATCACTGATATAAACTTTTTCCAAATCGTACTTATCTAAAATATCAAAAAGCACAGCACCTCCACCAACAAATGGCTCTGCGTATTTCGTTATTTTTTTATCTGCAAATGGATAATATTTTTCAATTTCAGAAAGAAGCTGACCTTTACCGCCTGCCCACTTCAAAAATGGTTTGACTTTCTTTTCGTCACTTCCACTATATCGAATACTTCTTGCATCTATCGGTTTTTCGGATGTTGTAGGGATTAGCCACATATTCCCTACCATAGTTGCTTCTGCAATCCTTTGCTCGGAACAAAGAATAGCTACCCTCCTTTGAGATATGCCCCACTTATTGGCGGCTTCTCTTGCAGACATATATTCCATAATAACCTCCTGGATACATTGAGTTTTCTCCTTTATATTATTATATTCTAATTCTCGAATAATAGCAATACCGTTTTATAAAGTATTAAAAATATCTAAGCGGCAGAGATTTTTTACTACCGCTGCTATTTACAAATCATACGATATACCGGTATATTTTATATGTTGCTTAAAGCGGGCTTTCGCACGCTTTTATTTATTTTTATAATCAAATTTAGATTGGCTTTTAAAGCACCCGCCCACCCGCCCCGGTGTGCGTACGTAATCGTTAATTCAGTGTTAAAACTTGACGATTTAGTGTTAAAGTTTGCATTTTAGTGTTGAACCTTAATAAATTAGAGTTAAAACTTGCTCTTTTAGTGTTGATTTTATAATTATTTGTGTTATAATATAATCAAAAAAGGGTTGGTGAAAACCTGTGCAAGCTGAAGAACTTAAAAATTTAGTTTTAAAAATACAAAATCAAAAAGCAGAAACGCAAAATATAGAGCTAAAATCTGCACATAATGGCTGTCCCACAAGGCTGTTTCCCACCATTTCGTCCTTTTCGAATCAGGATGATGGTGGCATAATAATATTTGGGATTGATGAAAGTGATAATTTTTCTGTCAAAGGGGTATATAACCCGCAGGATCTGCAAAAAAGGGTTACAGAACAGCTAAAACAAATGGAGCCGCCTGTGCGCGCACTTTTCACTGTCTGCAATATTGATGATAAGGTGGTAGTATCGGCAGAGATACCTGGCGCTGATATCTTTGCCAGACCAGTATTCTATAAAGGCGTTGGGCGCATTAAAGGTTCTTATGTGCGCGTTGGCGAGTCGGATGAGCTTATGAGCGAGTACGAAATATATAGCTTGGAGGCTTTTAGGAAACGCATTCGCGATGATATGCGCACTGTGCCTGATGTAAACTTTAAACTTCTAGATCAAAATAGATTAAGTGAGTATCTTGCAGCGGTCAAGGCTGAAAGGCATAATCTTTCTCAAAACGTGTCAGATAATGAGATTTTGGAGTTTATGGGTGTAACACATTCAGGTGCAATTACGCTTGCGGGGCTTTTAACATTTTTCAGCTACCCGCAAACTTATTTCCCACAGCTGTGCATTACCGCTGTCTGCCTGCCGGGCACGGAGCCGGGCGCTACCGGCAGCGATGGTGAGCGGTTTATAGACAGCAAGCGCATTACCGGCCCGATACCTGACATGTTGAATGAAGCGGTGGAGTTTGTGCGCATTAATAGCCGTACTAAAACAATAATTGACGATAACGGGCGCCGCTTTGACAGGCCGGAGTACCCCATAAAAGCCGTGCGCGAGGCAGTGCTTAACGCACTTGTGCACAGGGACTACAGTATTTATACAGAAAATGTACCTATACGAATAGAAATGTATCGCGACCGGCTTGAAATCACCAACAGCGGCGGCCTGTACGGCAAGATTACTATTGACGCATTAGGCAAAGTAACCCCCGAGACAAGGAATGCAACACTTGCAAATATACTTGAGCTGCTTAAGATTACTGAAAACCGATATTCCGGCATACCCACAATGCGAAAAGAGTTTTTAAATGCAAAGCTGCCTGCACCAGTGTTTTCAGTACACCGCGGCGAATTTAAAGTGGTAATGAAAAATAGCTATAACTCAGGCGATTTAACTGTTGCAGACTCGGTTTTGGAATATTGTACAGTGCCGCGCACCAGGGCGCAGATAACTGAATTTGTCGGCAAATCCCAAAACTATGTTATGTCTCAAATAGTAAACCCGCTTGTAAAAAGCGGCAGACTAAAGCTTACAATGCCAGATAAACCTAAAAGCGCAAAACAGAAATATTTATCCTATTAAATTGGATAGGGCTTATATAAAAGCGGGCTTTCGCCCGTTTTTATTTTAATTTTTTTGACTTTTTATATATTGCTTCATAACCATATTAATGTATTGCGATACTGAACGGTCATCAGCTTCAGCTAAATTCCGTATTTTATAAAAAAGAGCTTCGTCAATTGTAATACTTATTTTTAACTTAAGCGGCTTTTGTGACAACATATAAACTCCCTATATATAATCTTTCAACATTATATATAAATTAAAAATTATTTCTATACACTACGAGATAAATTAATTATCTCAAAGATAAAAATTTTGAATTTCGGCAAATCGCACAAATAAGTAAAAGCATATCGATAAATACATATCGATATGCTTTTATTTACATTTGCAAAAATGAGATGAGTCTGTTATTATATTAACAGAAAGGAAGTGAGGGCAGTGGAGCAAAAGTGCGTATCTAAGCAGGCCTTGCAGCGCATGCCGCTCTACCTTGCGTACCTTAAGTCGCTGGGGGATGGCATGCCGGCCACCATTTCAGCCACAGTTATTGCTGAGGCGCTGGGGCTGGGCGATGTGCAGGTGCGTAAAGACCTTGCGGCGCTTGAGATTACCGGCAGGCCAAAGGTTGGCTATATCACAAAAGAGCTGATTTTAGCGCTGGAGCGGTATCTGGGCTATGACGAGCTGAACAATTCAATAATTGTCGGCGCGGGCCGGCTTGGCAGGGCGCTTATGTCCTATGAGGGCTTTACTGAGTACGGGCTGCATATCCTTGCCGCTTTTGATACTGACCCTAAGATCTGCGGCAGCTATGAGGGCGATAAGCCGATACTTCCGATGGATAAGCTTTGTGACCTTTGCAGGCGTTGGGGCGTGCGCATTGGCATTATAACAGTGCCGGCCGCTGCCGCGCAGGGGGTGTGCAACCTGCTGGTTGAGGCGGGCGTGCGCGCCATCTGGAACTTTGCGCCGGTGCACCTTACCGTGCCGGACGACATCTTGGTGCAAAGCGTTAACATGGCCTCGTCCTTGGCGCTTTTATCAAACCATCTATCCGATAAAATATATAAATAAAGAAAGGGAGAAGGGCAAATGGATAAGAAATATGAAATTGTAGACAGTGTGGAGAAGCTGGAAAAGGCGATAAGCCGCGTGCGCAAAGCACAAAAACAGTTTGCTTCCTTCACACAAGAACAGGTGGACGAGATTTTTCTCGCCGCCGCCACAGCCGCTAATAAGCAGCGCATCCCGCTTGCAAAAATGGCGGTTAAGGAGACCGGTATGGGCGTTGTGGAGGATAAAGTTATCAAAAACCACTACGCAGCCGAGTATATCTATAATAAGTACAAAGACACTAAGACCTGCGGCGTGATTGAGGAGGATAAGTCCTACGGCATCAAAAAGATTTTAGAGCCGGTGGGCGTTATCGCAGCGGTTATTCCTACCACCAACCCCACCTCAACCGCGATATTTAAAACGCTTATAGCGCTTAAAACCCGCAACGGCATTATCATAAGCCCGCACCCGCGCGCAAAGGAGAGCACAATCGCAGCCGCCAAAATCGTGCTGGAAGCGGCAGTCGCTGCCGGCGCACCGGAGGGCATTATCAGCTGGATTGACATACCTTCGCTTGAAATGACCAACCTTGTTATGAAAGAGGCGGATATAATACTCGCCACCGGCGGCCCGGGCATGGTCAAAGCCGCATACTCATCCGGCAAGCCCGCAGTCGGCGTTGGTGCCGGCAACACCCCCGCAATAATTGACGACAGTGCGGACATACTGCTGGCTGTAAACTCCATCATCCACTCCAAGACATTTGATAACGGCATGATTTGCGCGTCTGAGCAGTCGGTTATCGTAATGGACAAAGTGTATGACAAAGTCAAAAAAGAATTTGCTGACCGCGGCTGCTACTTCTTAAAGGCGGACGAGATTGACAAGGTCAGAAAAACAATCCTTATCAACGGCGCGCTTAACGCTAAAATAGTAGGGCAGAGCGCATATACCATCGCAACCCTTGCAGACGTAAAAGTGCCTGAGAATACCAAAATCCTTATCGGCGAGGTGGAGAGCGTTGATATAAGCGAGGAGTTTGCACACGAAAAACTCTCGCCAGTGCTTGCAATGTACCGCGCCAAGACCTTTGACAAAGCGCTGGACATGGCTGACCAGCTCATTAGTGACGGCGGCATGGGCCACACCAGCTCAATATATATAAACGAGGGCCAAAACGCTGACAAGCTGGATAAATTCTATAAGAAAATGCGCACCTGCCGCATACTCATCAACACCCCCTCATCCCAGGGTGGTATCGGCGACCTTTACAACTTCAAGCTCGCCCCATCACTCACGCTGGGCTGCGGCTCCTGGGGCGGCAACTCAGTATCTGAAAACGTTGGGGTAAAACACCTGCTTAACATCAAAACCGTCGCTGAGAGGAGAGAGAATATGCTGTGGTTTAGAGCACCTGAAAAGGTCTATATCAAAAAAGGCTGCCTGCCGGTAGCACTGGACGAGCTGAAAACTGTAATGGGCAAAAAACGCGCATTTATAGTAACGGACGAGTTTTTGTTTAAAAACGGATACACCAAAACAATTACTGACAAGCTGGACGAGATGGGCATTGTCCACACCACCTTTTTCCATGTCGCCCCTGACCCGACCCTGGCCTGCGCACGCGAGGGCGCTGAGGCAATGCGCGCCTTTGAGCCGGACTGCATAATTGCGCTGGGCGGCGGCTCGGCAATGGACGCCGGCAAGATAATGTGGGTGCTGTACGAGCATCCTGAGGCCAACTTCCTTGATATGGCAATGCGGTTTGTGGATATCCGCAAGCGCGTTTACACCTTCCCCAAAATGGGTGAAAAGGCGTACTTTATCGCCGTGCCAACCTCGGCCGGTACCGGCTCTGAGGTGACCCCGTTCGCAGTTATAACTGACGAGCAGACCGGGGTTAAATACCCGCTGGCGGACTATCAGCTTATGCCAAATATGGCGATTGTGGACGCTGACCTTATGATGACCATGCCAAAAGGCCTTACCAGCGCCACCGGTATTGACGCTATGACCCACGCGCTGGAGGCGTATGCGTCCATGATGGCAACAGATTATACCGATGCACTTGCTGTAAAGGCTGTTAAGAATATATTCACCTACCTGCCCCGCGCATATGACAAGGGCGCTGACGATGTTGAGGCGCGCGAAAAAATGGCGGACGCTTCCACCATGGCCGGTATGGCGTTTGCAAACGCGTTTTTGGGCGTCTGCCACTCAATGGCGCATAAGCTGGGCGCGTTCCATCACCTGCCGCACGGCGTTGCCAACGCGCTGATGATTGAGTATGTACTGCGCTTTAATGCGGCCGAGGTCCCGGTTAAGATGGGCACATTCCCGCAGTATGACCACCCGCACACACTCAGGCGCTATGCCGAGGTTGCAGAGGCGGCCGGCCTTGGCGGAAAGAACGATAACGAGAAATTTGAAAACCTGGTAAAGGCAATACACGAGCTTAAGGTCAAGATAGGCATTAAAAACAGCATTAAGGACTACGGCGTGGACGAGAAATACTTCCTTGACACGCTGGATGAGATGACAGAGCAGGCCTTTGACGACCAGTGCACTGGCGCCAACCCGCGCTACCCGCTGATGAGCGAGATAAAGGACATGTATCTGAAAGCATACTACGGTAAATAAGGGAGGAAATTATAATGAAGCTTGATAAGGTAATAGCAGTACGCAACGCAAAAACCATCTATCGCGACGGCGATGCGGTTATAAAAGTGTTTGATAAAGACTACTCCAAAAGCGATATTTTAAACGAAGCGCTAAACCAAGCCCGCGTTGAGGAGACCGGGCTTATGGTCCCGGGCGTGCGTGAGGTCACAAAGATAGACGGCAAGTGGGCAATAGTGACCGACTTTATAGAGGGCAAGACCATGGCCCAGCTGATGGACGAGAACCCGGACAAAAAAATGCAGTACCTTGACAGGTTTGTGGATATCCAGCTGGATATCCACTCCCGCCGCGCACCACTGCTGACCAATCTTACCCGGAAAATGAGCCGCAAGATTGACCAGACTGAGCTGGACGCCACCACCCGTTACGAGCTGCATACCAGGCTTGAGGCCATGCCGCGCCATAACAAGGTCTGCCATGGCGACTTTAACCCCAGCAACGTCATTATCACGCCGGACGACAAGGCGTATATAATCGACTGGTCACACGCCACCCAGGGCAACGCCTCGGCCGACGCTGCGCGCACCTACCTTTTGTTCTCGCTCAGCGGCGATACCGAGTTTGCCGCAGCCTACCTCAACCAGTTCTGCCAAAAGAGCGACACTGCGCGCCAGTACGTTGAAAAGTGGCTGCCAATTGTCGCCGCCTCCCAGTCAGTAAAGAGCAAGCCTGAGGAGCATGACTTCCTCATGCGCTGGGTAGACGTTGTGGACTACGAATAAAATCTATATGCTTGCAGAGCATAAATGCTCTGCAAGCATTTGGCCAACTAATACAATTAGCCGGATATTATAAATTTTTTTAATACGTTTGACCGGCTTAATTATTACAAAATTCTTTAATCTTTAAAATAATAAAAGAGGGTTTAGGTTATGAAAATCACAGTATGTATCGGCAGCTCCTGCCACCTCAAGGGCTCGCGCCAGGTGGTAGAGCGGCTGCAGGCGCTGGTACGGGAGCATAAGCTGGACGATAAAATAGAGCTTTCCGGCACCTTCTGCATGGACAACTGCCAAAACGGCGTGTGTGTCACGCTGGACGGCGAAATCTACTCGCTCAGCCCTGAGACCTGTGACAGCTTTTTTGAAAAAGAAGTACTGGGTAAACTGCAATGAGTACCATGACAGCCGAGTATTTAAAACTTAAAAAATCCAACTGTAAAAACTGCTATAAGTGCATCCGGCACTGCCCTGTAAAATCAATACGGTTTGACGGGGCGGAGGCGCACATCGTAGCAAACGAGTGCATACTGTGCGGGCACTGCTTTGTGGTCTGCCCGCAAAACGCCAAAGAGATACGCGATGACACAGCCACAGCGCTTGAGCTTATAAAGGCCGGCGCGGTGGCTACTGTCGCCCCGTCCTTTGCGGCAGGGCTAAAGGGCGTAAGCTTTGAGGCGCTAAGAGCTGCACTAAAACAGCTGGGCTTTTATGACGCGTATGAGACCGCGCTTGGCGCCACACTTGTAAAGGCGGAGTATGACAATATGCTCGAGCAAGGGGATAGGGACGTTATTATAACTTCCTGCTGCACCAGCGTAAACCTGCTTATCCGCAAATACTACCCCGAGGCGCTGCCATACCTTGCGGACGTCATTACGCCAATGGAGGCCGCCGCCCGGCTTATAAAGCGTGAGCACCCCGATAAAGCGGTGGTGTTTATCGGCCCCTGCATCTCTAAAAAGTACGAGTGTGATGAGCCCGGCTCTAAAGTGGATGCGGCCATAACATTTGAGGAGCTTGATAAAATGCTCGCATCTGCCGGCATTAAGCTGGACAACGATTCCTATACTCCCGAAGATGGCGGCCGCGCCCGCATCTTCCCAACCAACGGCGGCATACTTAAAAGCATGTACCGCAAAAGCGATAAATACAGCTACCTGAGTATTGACGGCACTGATAACTGTATCGAGACCTTAAAAGAGGTGGCATCCGGAAAGCTGCATAACTGCTTTATTGAGATGAGCGCCTGCGTTGGCAGCTGTATCGGCGGCCCGGCTATCGAGCGGATGGAGCACACCCTTACCGAGGACTTTTTGAGGGTGGACCGTATCAGCGGCAGTACCGACTTTGAGGTGCAAAGCCTTGATACACCCGAGATGGCACAAAGCCAGGAGTTTATACCGCTTGAGCGTGATATGCCCGGCAGCGCCGCCATAGCCGAGATACTCAAAAAGATGGGTAAGACCAAGCCGGAGGATGAGCTTAACTGCGGCAGCTGCGGCTATAACACCTGCCGCGAAAAGGCGATTGCGGTCTACCAGGGCAAGGCGGACCTTACAATGTGCCTGCCGTTTTTAAAAGAAAAGGCCGAGTCCTTTTCCGATACCATTATCAAAAACACGCCCAACGGCATACTGGTGCTGGACGAGCAGCTGGCGGTTCAGCAGATAAACTCTGCCGCCTGTGAGATACTCGGCCTGCGCCAGCCGTCCGACATACTGGGTGACCAGGTCATACGCATACTCGACCCGGCGGATTTTGTAACAGTGCTCAGTGACGAGAAAAATATCCACGATAAACCCACCTACCTTGCCGAGTATGACAAGTATGTCGAGCTAACAATTATCTATGACAAAAGCTACCACCTGCTAATCTGCCTCATGCGCGATATAACCGAGCTTAAAAAGCAGGCCGAACAGAAAGAGCAGCTTAGAAACGAGACCATCAAGGTAACTGACGGCGTGGTGGAAAAGCAGATGCGGGTGGTGCAGGAGATAGCCTCGCTTTTGGGCGAGACCACAGCCGAGACCAAAATCGCGCTGACCAAGCTAAAGGAGTCGCTTGAAAGTGATTGAACTGTGTACTGACATAGGCTGCCGCAGCGTGAATAAGTACGGTGAGCAGCTGTGCGGCGATAACTACGCCGTAATCCAGCGCGACCCGGATGATATAATACTGGTGCTGGCCGACGGGCTGGGCAGTGGCGTTAAGGCCTGCATACTGTCCACCCTCACATCCAAGATAATCTCCACCATGCTGGCAAACGACATGAGCATTGACGACTGCGTTGAGACCATCGCGGCAACACTTCCGGTCTGCCAGCAGCGCGGGGTGGCCTACTCCACCTTTACTATCATCCAGGTGATAGACAACGCGCGCGCAAAAATCATCCAGTACGATAACCCCGCCGTCATCCTGCTGAGGGACGGCAAGAACAAAGAACTGGACTTTGACACCCGCCTTATCTGCGGCAAGGAGGTCCACAGCGCCATGGTGGATATCAAGGAAAACGACCTGTTTATCAGCATGAGCGATGGGGCGATATACGCCGGCGTGGGCAAGACCTTAAACTACGGCTGGCAGCGTGAGAACATTGTCAGCTTTATGGAAAAGGCAGTGGAAAAGGACTTTACTGCAAAGACAGTAAGCACAGTGCTTTTGGATGAGTGCATGCGCTACTACGGCAACCAGCCGGGGGATGACACCACCGTCTGCACTATTAAAATCCGCCGGCGCGAGCCGGTAAGCCTTATGATAGGCCCGCCCAGGGACCCGGCCGACCTTAACAAGATGATGGCGCTGTTTTTTGCAAAGAGCGGGCGGCATATAGTCTGCGGCGGCACCACCAGCAAGCTGGCGGCCGAGTACCTGCATAAACCGCTTGAGCCGGAGATTGACTATATCGACCCGGACATCCCGCCCACCGCCAAGATAGAGGGCGTGGACATTGTAAGCGAGGGCGTTGTCACCATCAGCCGGGTTTTGGAGTACGCAAAGGACTACCTGGACCAAAACGAAAAGTATACCGACTGGGGCTATCGTAAGGACGGCGCCTCCCAGATAGCGCGCATGCTGTTTGAAAAGGCGACCGATATAAACTTTTTTGTTGGCCGCGCGGTTAACCCCGCGCACCAGAACCCGGATTTGCCTATTACATTTAATATAAAGATGAACCTGGTAAAGGAACTGTCCGCCTGCCTTGAAAAGATGGGCAAGCGTATAAAAGTAAGTTATTTCTAAATTGTTATTGGGGGATATTTATGAGGAAGTTTGATACAAAAGTACAGCTTTTAAAATATAAAGTGCTGCGCGAGGTTGCGCGCCATGCCTGGAAAGGGGATTTGGCAGAGAGCATTCCTGACATACCCAAGGAGCTTGTGCCCGGCAAGGAGGCCACCATGCGCTGCTGCGTGTATAAGGAGCGGGCAATTTTGTCTGAGCGCATTAAGCTCGCCATGGGCGGGGACAAAAGCAACCCCAACGTGATTGAGGTTATTGACATCGCCTGTGACGAGTGCCCGGTGGGCGGCTATGAGGTAACTGAAAGCTGCCGCGGCTGTATTGCGCACCGGTGTGAGGAGGTCTGCCCCAGAAACGCGATAACCTTTGACAGCCACCAAAAGGCGCATATTGACAAGTCAAAGTGTGTTGAGTGCGGGCGGTGCGCACAGGTCTGCCCCTACAGCGCAATCCACAACCGCCGTCGCCCCTGTGAAAACTCCTGCAAGATTAAGGCAATAGGCCGCGCAGAGGATACAAACGCGGCGGTGATTGACAACTCCAAGTGCACCTCCTGCGGCGCATGCGTGTACCAGTGCCCGTTTGGCGCTATCATGGATAAGTCGTTTATACTGGACGTTATTGATATAATAAAAAAGAGCGGGGGCGGCAAAAACTACAAGGTGTACGCGGTGGTGGCGCCCTCCATCTCCAGCCAGTTCAGCTATGCCAAGTTGGGGCAGGTGATAAGCGGCATTAAAAAGCTCGGGTTTTTCCACGTGGTGGAAGCGGCGCTGGGCGCTGACATGGTGTCCTACAGCGAGGCGGCAGAGCTTTATGAAAAGGGCTTTTTAACCAGCTCCTGCTGCCCTGCGTTTGTCGACTATGTCACCCGCCAGTTCCCAAAGCTTAAGGATAATATATCCCACAACCTCTCGCCCATGGCTACAATTTCAAAATATATAAAAGAAAACACTCCCGGCGCCAAGGTGGTATTTATCGGCCCCTGCACCGCCAAAAAGATGGAGATTTTGTACACTAAAAATGGCGAGTATGTTGACAGCGTGCTTACCTTTGAAGAGCTGCAGGCGCTGTTTGACAGCAGGGATATTGACATTACCACCCTGGATGAAGACGTTTTGGACAACGCCTCATACTACGGCCGGATATTCGCCCGCAGCGGCGGCCTTGCCGACGCTGTGCGGCAGGCGCTAAAAGAGCAAAAGCTGGATGATTTTGATTACAGGCCGGTCTCCTGTGACGGCATTGAGGCCTGCCGCGCTGCGCTTTTAAAAGCGCAGAAGGGCGTGCTCAAAGAAAACTTTATTGAGGGCATGGCCTGTACCGGCGGATGTATCGGCGGCGCAGGTTGCCTCACCCACGGCGAGAAAAACAAGGCCGAGGTAGATAAGTACGGCATGGAGGCGTACGAAAAAACCATAACAGACGCAATAAGCGTGCTAAAATAATATAAAAGGGGAGCACTTAAAAGTGCTCCCCTTATTTTTATAATACGACCCATTTAAACATATCTTTAAAGTCGTTATAGCAATTTTCACATATCCAATGATACTTATCATCTGTACAGTAAGCTAAAGGTATAGACCCATCAATTTTAGCCTGGCAAAATTCACAGTGGTCATGCTCCCAACCAGCCCTGTAAGGCTCATAATGAATATGTAATAATTTTTTGCCAAAAAGATAATCCATCTGGTTTGTCAAACGCCAGTCATTTTTATTAGTCATATATTTCATCCTTCTGCCTATTATTATACCATTTTATAGTGAGATAATCAATGCCGGGTTTAATAAAAATGAAAAGAGCACTTAAAAGTGCTCTTATTTTATTTGTTGCTCTAAATTATCAAAAACCTTATCGCTGAAAAATTCAGCAAGGGTTATGCCCAATCCGTCACAAATTATTTTTATTGTATTTATCTCAGGGCTTTTGCTCTTGGTCCCTAAAATGCTGTAAATTTTTGAAGGGCTAATACCGCACGAATACGCAAGTGTATTAGGTGTTATAAGCCTTTCTTTACACAGGTCAGATATTCTTTTTTGTATAGCGCCCTTTAAATCCATCTTGCTCCTCCATTATTTTGGAAGATATACCAAGAATATTATAAAATATTTTATACCAAAAAGTTTGGGATATATCCCACATTGTGTTATAATATAATAGATTGTTATTTTAAAAGGTCATTATAATCTACATTTAAGACTTGTTTTATAAATTTCAGCTCGTATAAATAAATATGTCGTGCCCCTGATTCAATTTTTGAAATTGCGGCTCTTGAAATATCACAGCCTAAAACTTGTAGTTTAGCGGCAAGGGCATCTTGTGTAATACCTTTTTTCATTCTTAAAGCTCTTATCCTTTTGCCAACGACTTTATCATAGTTGTAATTCACATTAACACCCCATTCTAATAGTATAATTTGCGATGATTATACTATTATTTTTACCTGTTAATGCTCTGATATAAGAGCAATTAATTTTTAGGAGAATAGACATGCAGGAAAATTGTTGTACTTTTTTAGGCCATCGAGACGCTTTTGGAAAGGACATTGAAAATAAACTAAACTATTATGTAGAAAAGCTTATTTTAGAAAAAGGCGTTACTACTTTTTACCTTGGTAATATGGGCAGGTTTGATTACTATGCTGGCAATGCAGTAAATAAGGCGCGAAGTACACACAAAGAGGTCGAACTGGTGTGGGTTATTCCATATATGTATAAGAGTATCAATAATAAAGAGCCGTGGATTTATAATTATTTTGATGATGTGATTTTCCCGCCTGAGCTAATTGACCTGCATTACAATGGTGCCATAAAAAAAAGAAACCAATGGATGATTGACAACAGTGCTTACTTAATATCTTATGTGCATTGTGATTTTGGCGGAGCATATGAGGGGCTTAAGTATGCAAAAAGGCAGAATATTTGCATTATAAATATTTAAGGCGTAAAAGCTTTAGCTTTTACGCCTTAAATTAAAACCCGTCAGCGTGTGCTGACGGGTTTTCTACTTTATCTAATTAAATTTTTTCTCCATAAATAACTATAAGTGTTCCGCTTTTAACTTCTATTACCGCCTTATCTGAAACCGGCTGGTTACTTACCCCCAGCGGGTAAGTATTAGTAAGCTCAGCATCCACCAGCGGATATTTAAGCCCTTTAAGCGTAACCCCTTTTGCTTTGTTTCCAAAGCAAAATACCGATATATATCCGCATGCGTTTTTAAGCTCAAGCGCCCCGTCGGTCACTGCGGTGGCGGTGCAGCCGTCACCGCATAGGCGCGCGGTTATGCCTTTTTGGCTAAGAGCAGCTACAAGCTGCAAATTTGCAATAGTGTGGCTAAGGCGCCGCCCGCCCAGCCCGCCATATATCTCAATATCGCGCGCCCCGCGCTCCAGCGCAAGGCCAACGGCAGCTGCCATATCAGTATCGTCCTTTTCCCGCTTAAGCTTTATCACATTTTCGCCCTGCACTTCATCCATCGAGTCAAAGTCGCCCACAACAATATCCGGCTTTATCCCAAGCTCTTTAAGCGCCAAATACCCGCCGTCCGCCGCGATTACAAGCGCGCCGGCAGTGTTTGGCACCGCCTTTGGCATATCGCCCGCGCCAAAAATAAAACAGGTGGACATTATGCTACCCCTCCTTTTTAAAGCGCGAAGTAAGGGCGCCCGCGCCGCACAATATCAAAAACGCAATAATCTCTGCCGCCACAACGCTCGCCCCCGCCGGCAGCGATAAAAAGTAAGAGGCAAAAAGCCCCGCCGCAAAGCAGACAGCTGACAGCACTGCCGAAAAAACCGTAACACCCCTAAAGCTGTCAAACACCCGCATCGCACCCAGCGGCGGGAAAATAATAAGCGCTGAAATCAGCATGGTGCCCATAAGCCGCATGCCCAGCACAATTGTAACAGCGCACAGCACCGCCACCACCGCGTTTATAAGCCCCGCTTTAGTGCCGCTTGCGCGAGCAAAGCTCTCATCCAGCGTCACTGCAAACACGCGCTGGTAGATAAGCACAAATACCAAAATAATAACCGCGCTGATAATGCTGCCAGAAACCATGTCCGCACCACTCACCGCCAAAATACTCCCAAACATGTAGCTGTAAAGGTCGGTATTGGTCCCGCCGCCGGCCGATACAATCAGCACGCCCAGCGCCAGCGCCCCGGTCGAAATTAACGCGGTTGCCGCGTCCCCCTTAATAGAGCTTTTGTCCGATATCCTCAGCAGTAAAAACGCCGCCGCAATCACTACCGGGATTGCAACAGCAAGCGGCGCGGCGTTTGTCACCGTTGCGGCCGCCAGCGCACCAAAGCCGACATGGCTCAGCCCGTCCCCAATCATGGAGTAGCGCCGCAGCACCAGCGATACGCCCAGCAGTGCCGCCGATACCGCAACTAATATCCCCAGCACAAACGCACGCTGCATAAATGGGTAGCTTAGCATTTCAATAACCTCATTCATTTTGCGCGCCCCTCCTTAAAAACCGCTGCCCGATTTCGGTTTTAATATACTTTTCCTTGCTTAAAAACAGGTTGCTGCTGCTGCCGATGTGCAGCACCTTGCCGGCGTAGTCCAGCGCGTTTTGGTCGTGGCTTACCATAACAATTGTAACGCCGCTTTGGTTAATAAGCATAACCTGGCGGTAGAGCTCGGCCGCCGCTTTAGGGTCCAGCCCGCTTACCGGCTCGTCCAAAATAAGCGCCTTTTCGCCCGCGCACAGCGCCCGCGCCAGCAGCACACGCTGCTGCTGCCCGCCGGAAAGCCGGCCGGCTTTTTTACGCTTTAAATCCAAAATCCCAAGCTTTCTAAGGCTTTGCTTTGCCGCCTGGTGGTCACACCGCCTGTAAAACGGCAGCGCACCAAGCCTTGACAGCCTTCCGGACAATACAACCTCATACACGCTTGCGGGAAAGTCACCGTTTATGGTCATGCCCTGCGGCAGATATCCTATCTCATTTTTGCTAAGGCCCACCCGTTCAATCACGCCGGCGTGCGGCTTTTTAAGCCCTAAAAGCCCCTTTACAAGCGTGCTCTTACCAGAGCCGTTTTCGCCCACTATCAGCAGGTAGTCACCCTTTTCAATACTGAAATTTAAATCCTTTACCACAATATTGACGCCGTAGGAAAACGCCGCGTTTTTCACATTTATAAGCTGCACTAGTTTAGCGCCTCCTTTAAATTCTCAAGGTTTTGCCACATTAGCGAAAGGTAGGTGGCCCCCGCCTCAAACTCCGCCTTTGTAATGCCGTGGGCGGAGTGCAGCAGCAGCGGCTTTGCGCCGGTGTCCTCACTGACTGTATTTGCCATCTGCCGGTTTGAAAACTCGATATAAAACACCACCGGTATATTTTCAGCCTTTACCTTGTCTATTAAAAACGCCACCGTTTTGGCATCCGGCTCCGCCCCCTCATAACAGCCGGGGAAGGCGGCAAAGTAGTCAAACCCGTACTCCTTTACCATATACAAAAACGGAAACTTATCACAAAATACTAAAGTATTGCGCTTTGCATTTTCTGCAAGATGGCGGTATGCACTATCCAGCTTTTCAAGCTCCCAAGCCGCATTGTCAGCGTTTTGCCTGTAGATATCAGCGTTTTGGCTGTCAGCTGCTAAAAGCGCCTTAAGTATGCCATTTGTAATATCCAGCGCGTTTTTAGGGCTTGTCCACACATGCTCGTCATACTCGTGCACATGCCCGTGCTCGCTCTCAGCTTCAAGGCCGGGCAGGTGCTCCTCATCAAGCGGCTCACACAGCTCAAGCATGCGCACCGGCATAGGCCCGTTATCAACGCTTTCAAGTATAGTGTCCGCCCAGCTGTCCGACTCGCCGCCGGTATACACAAACAGGTCTGCCTTTTCAAGCTCGGCAATGTCCCGCGGCGTTGGCTCAAAGGAATGGCTCTCCTCACCCGGCTTTAACAGCATGGTAACGCTTGCGGCCTTTCCTGTGATGCTTCGGGTAAGGTCATAGGCGGCAAAGTTTGTGCACACCACTTTTAGCCTGCCATCGTCCGCCACCGGCTCCTTGCTGCAGCCAAAAGCCGTAGTGGCCAGCACAAAAATTAAAACCAGCGCTATACCTTTTTTCACAGTTCGTCCGCAACCCCCATTATTGCAATGCCGATAAGCACCGCTATAACCACCGCGTACTGAGCGCGGCTTAGCTTTTCCTTTAAAAATATGCGGGACAGTATTACCGAAAATATGCTGTAGGACGCAATAAGCGGCGCGGTTATAACCGCGTTTTTAGCCATTGCAAACACGTAAAAAAACTGCCCGCCCGTCTCAAGCACTGCGGCAATGCCGCGATCCATATTGTCCCTCAAAGTAAATTTTTGCTTCTTTATAAGTGTAATATACAAAAGCAGCACTATTGCAATTATAAAAAATGTAAATTCATAGGCGAGCAGGGCCTGGTTTTCGGTTATCAGCCCCAGCTCGTCCAGGTACAAAGCGTCCGCAAAGGTGCCCATGCCGTCAATAATGCAGTAAAGGATAGGGAACATTATCGCAATGGCGCTTATTCTGTACTTTTTGTCTTTTTCTGTCGGCGCCGGCTCGCCCCGCTTTTCCAAAACTGCAAGCAGCACAACCCCCACGCTTACAATAACAATGCCGCATACGCTAAGCGCGCTCGGCTTTTGGCTGAAAAATATAAGGCAGAGTATTGCCACCACCGCGCCGGACGAGTTCTGGATAGGGGAGGCTACTGACAGCTCAATGTACCTGAGCCCCACATACCCCAGCACCATTGACAGTATGTATAAAAATGAAACCGGCAGGTATTTGACAATAGAGATAAGCTCCAGCGGCTCGCGTATAACCAGCATATAAATTAACGCGTGCACGCCCATCACAAGGCCGACCATGATGGTAATCTTTAAATGGCTCAGCTTGTCGCTGCTGTCTGAGCCCTTTTTGTAAAACAGGTCCGCGCCGCCCCAAAACAGCGCTGTCAAAAGTCCGCATATAAACCACATGTTGTTTAAAATCCCTCTCTTATAAATAGTCTGCTTTATATTTTAAACCATTTGCACCCAAAACACAATATTTTTTTAAAAGGGTATTGCGTTTGGTAAAAAAAAGTATTATCATATTATAAAATATTATGATTGGAGTGTTATTTATGTCGATACCTGTTGCCCTGCAGCTGTACACAGTGCGGGATGATATGCAAAATGACTTTGAGGGTACCCTTAAAAAAGTTAAAGAGATGGGGTATTCAGGCGTAGAGTTTGCCGGCCTTTATGGTAAGGACCCGGCGTATATCCGCAATCTTTTAAGTGAGATAGGGCTTATAGCCGTAAGCGCGCACGTGCCGCTAAAGGAGCTTATTGAGCAGTCACAAAAGACGCTTAATGACTATAAAGAGATAGGCATGGACTATATTGCTGTGCCGTACCTGGATGAAAAGCGCCGCCCCGGCCAAAGTGACTTTCAGATTACAATGGGATATATCGCGGCAATCGGCAACGCCGCAAAAAGCAAGGGCATGACCCTTTTGTACCACAACCACGACTTTGAGTTTGTAAAGATAGGCGATAAGTACGGGCTGGACGTTATGTATGACACAATTCCAAAAGACCTTTTGGAGACTGAGCTGGATGTGTGCTGGGTGCATGTTGCAACCGGTGACCCGGTGGGGTATGTAAACAAGTACGCCGGCCGCGCGCCGATAGTGCATCTTAAGGACTATGCCGGCTCCAAAAGCGATAAGATGTATGAGCTTATAGGTATTGACAAAAAGGTGGACGACACTGGCGAGTTTGAGTTCAGGCCGCTTGGCCGCGGCAAGGTGGACATTGCCGGGGTCATGAAAGCGTGCGAGGGCGCCGGCACCAAATGGGTAGTGGTTGAGCAGGACCGGCCGAGCATGGGCCTTACCCCGCTGGAGTGCGCAAAGGCAAGCCGCGAGTATCTCAAAGAGCTTGGCTATTAAAATTATAATTAAGGAGAGTATTACAAATGGCGGATGATATTTTAAACAGGTTTAAAAGCGATACCACTGAAAAGACGGTGGATACCTCAAAGCGTGTGCGCTACGGCATTATCGGCTGCGGCTGGATTGCTGAGGCGCATGTAAAAGCGCTTAAAAACATGCCGGACGCGGACATAGTCGCCGGCTGTGACCTTGTGCCCGGCAAGGCCAAGGCGTTTTTTGAAAAGATGGGCATTGATAATGTAAAGTGCGATTATGCTGACCACAAGGCCATGCTGGATGACAGCTCGTTAAAGCTGGACGCGGTCAGTGTCTGTACATATAACATGACCCATGCCGAGTGTACTATTTATGCGCTTAACAAGGGCGTAAACGTACTGCTGGAAAAGCCGATGTGCGTCACCCTTGACGAGGCGGCGGACATTATGCGTGCCGAAAAGAAAAGCGGTAAGGTGCTGTCAATTGGCTTCCAGCCCAGGTTTGACCAGAACATGATTAATCTTAAGGAGATTGTGCAGTCAGGCGTGTTGGGCAAGATTTATTATATCCAGACCGGCGGCGGCCGCCGGCGCGGGATCCCCACGCCGTACGGCACAACATTTATACAGAAAGATACCGGCGGTATCGGCGCGCTGGGGGATATCGGCTGTTATTCGCTGGACATGGTGCTTAATGCGATAGGCTACCCCAAGCCGCTAACCGTTTCGGGCTATAAGTCGGACTTTTTTGGCAAGCGGCCGGACACATATAAAAAGCACCCCGAGTATGCTGACAAGTTTGAGGTGGACGATTTTGCCGCCGCGTTTATCCGGCTGGAGGGCGGCATTGTGCTGGACTTTAGGATATCCTGGGCGATGAACCTGGACACCCCGGGTGACACCATTATACTGGGTACTGAGGGCGGCCTTCGCATACCCTCCACCGAGTGCTGGAATGGTTCTATCGGCGGGCCGATGAAAATTTACCACCAGGTCGGCGAAAACGAGGTTGAAACCGAAATCCCTGTAAAGAGCAACCCTAAGGGCATGAGCTTGTTTGACATTAAGCTGCGCACTTTTCTTGACGCGGTAAAGTATGGCGGCAAAGCCCCTGTCCCCAGCAGCGAGATATTCTACAACCAGGCGATACTGGACGGCATTGTAAAATCAGCCAACCTCGGCCGGGAGATAACTATAGAATATCCTGAAATATAACAGACGCTATAATGCTTATAAGCCTTGTAACATATTTTTTATATACTAAAAGCGTTATAGATTAATCAGCTGTTCCCGCTCCCGTAGGGGCGGGAACAGCAAAAAGGCTAAACCTGAAAGCTCAAAATTAAATTTGAAAATAAATTAACAGCGCTGCGGCACTGTTTTTATTTTTTTAAAAGGCTTAGTTTTTGTGTGCGGTTTTGCCTTTCCGCAGGGGGCGGGAACAGCAAAAAAGACTAAAATGAAAGCTCAAAATTAAATTTGAAAATAAATTAACAGTGCAATGGCACTGTTTTTTTATTTTTTTAAAAATATGCTTGACAAATGCTGGGCAGGGGTGTATACTTATTTTGTAATCGTTACAAAGTAGTATTTATTACAAAGTAGGTGACCAGATGATAAATACTAGCTTAGCAAATGAGCTGCGGGGTTTAGGGCTCAGGGCAACGCCGCAGCGGGTAGCGGTGTACAAGTATTTAAAGGAGCACCGCACCCATCCCACGGCGGACGAGATATTTAAGGCAGTAGTTAAAGCGCATCCGTCCTTTTCAAGGACAACGGTGTATAACACACTTAAATTCTTAGTTGAGCATGGGCTAGCCCTGGAGGTGACCATTGACCCGGACAAGCTCAGGTTTGACGGGGATGTAAAGCGGCACGGCCACTTTTTGTGCGACTGCTGCAAAAAGGTGTACGACTTTGAGCTGCCGGCCGACCTTGCAGTAGGCATAAAAGGGTTTGCTATAAGGCAGTGCGATGTATACCTCAATGGTGTTTGCAATGCATGCAATTTAAAAAATTCAAATAAGAAAGGAAAGAAAGACAATGAAAAAATGGGTATGTAAAGTATGCGGATATGTACACGAGGGGGACTCAGCGCCCGAGCGCTGCCCTATCTGCGGCGCACCAGCCGAAAAGTTTGAGGCAATGGGTGAGCGCACCTGGATGGCGGAGCACGTAGTAGGCGTTGCCAAAGGCGTAAGCGAAGATATTATTCACGACCTTAGGGCAAACTTCAACGGTGAGTGCTCAGAGGTGGGCATGTACCTTGCAATGGCGCGGGTTGCGCACAGGGAAGGCTATCCGGAGATTGGGCTGTACTGGGAGAAGGCGGCCTGGGAGGAGGCTGAGCACGCTGCAAAGTTTGCAGAGCTGTTAGGTGAGGTTGTAACAGACAGCACCAAAAAGAACCTTGAGATGCGTGTTGACGCTGAAAACGGCGCCACCGCCGGCAAGGCTGACCTGGCTGCGCGCGCAAAGGCAGCAGGGCTGGACGCTATTCATGACACAGTCCATGAGATGGCGAGGGACGAGGCGCGCCACGGCAAAGCGTTTGAGGGCCTTTTAAAGAGATACTTTAGCTAAAATTTCGGCCGGCAGTTTATTACTGCCGGCCTGATTTTAAAAGTTTTTTAATATTTTCACTTGACAAACCAAAAAATATGGGTTATTATATTGGCATAGAGGACAATGACGTTCCCGGGAACGTCATTGTCTTTTTTTATTTTTCAGGGAGGTAATATGTATGGGCACTTTTTCAATAGTGGACACACTGTGGGTATTTCTAGCGGCAATACTGGTGTTTTTCATGAACCTGGGCTTTGCCAGCGTTGAAGCGGGCTTTGCCAGGGCTAAGAACACTGTAAATATTCTTTCAAAAAACTTTATAGTGTTTGCTGTCTCGTCCCTTGGCTTTCTATTGCTGGGCTGGGGGCTTATGTTTGGCGGCGACAATCCGATTATCGGCACCCAGCACCTGTTTATTCTGGGCGGGGCTGACAACTCGTTTTATAATCAAACGCTTACGTCAACAGTTCCGTTCTGGGGCAAGTTTTTCTTTCAGCTGGTGTTCTGCGGCACTGCTGCCACAATAGTCTCCGGCGCTGTGGCGGAGCGGGTAAAATATATCAGCTTTATAATTTTCTCGTTTGTGCTTACACTTGTAATCTACCCCATAGTCGGGCACTGGGTATGGGGCGGCGGCTGGCTTAGCGACATCGGGTTTATGGACTTTGCGGGCGACACGGTTGTCCACTCTGTCGGCGGCTGGGCGGCGCTTGCGGGCGCAATTATACTCGGCCCGCGTATCGGCAAGTACGGTAAGGACGGCAAGCCCAAGGCCATACCCGGCCATAATATGTCGCTTGCGGTTATTGGCCTGTTTGTGCTGTGGCTGGGCTGGTTCGGGTTTAACCCTGGCTCTACAATGAGCTTTGAAAACCCATCGGATGTAATGTACATACTGATGACCACAAACACTTCTGCCATTGTGGCGGTCCTCACCTCAACAATCACCTCGTGGATTACAATGGGCAAGCCGGACCTGGGCATGACCATTAACGGCTGCCTTGCGGGGCTTGTAGGCATAACCGGCGGCTGCGCATATGTCACAATCGAGGCGTCCATTATCATCGGCGCGCTGGCTGGCGTGCTGGTAGTGTTCTTGGTAATGCTGTTTGACAAGCTGCATGTGGACGACCCGGTCGGCGCAACCTCGGTGCACCTGGGCTGCGGCGTTTTTGGCACAATCTGCGTTGCGCTGTTTGCCAAGGAGGGGGTAACCACCCTTTCAACCCAAAACGGCCTGTTCTACGGCGGAGGTATAGGGCCTTTAGGTGTGCAGCTTGTGGGCATACTGGCGGTCGGCGCGTTTGTATTTGCAAGCTCGGCGCTGGTATGGTTTATACTTAAAAAGACGGTTGGTATCCGCGTCTCAGCCGCGGAGGAGATTGAGGGCCTTGACATTGGCGAGCACGGCAACGTCGCTTATCCGGACTTTACACCGGCAACCGAGTCACTTGCTGACCCTGCGGCAATGCCTGCGGCAGCGGCTATCCAGCCGGCGGTTGGCGATGTGCCGGTTGACAAGGCAGTTAAGGTTGTGCACAACGAAAAGCCGGGCGCCAAAATCACCAAGGTCACTATTGTTGCAAACCAGAACAAGTTTGGCCAGCTGCAGGACGCACTGGAAAAGCTGGGCATTACCGGCATGACAGTTACAAACGTGTTTGGCTACGGTGCCCAAAAAGGCCATGCGGTATACTTCAGGGGCAGCCCGGTAAGTTCAAGGCTGCTGCCTAAGCTGAAAATAGAGATTGTTATCTGCAAGATACCGGTTGAGACACTTGTAAAGACTGTGCAGGACACGCTCTACACCGGCAACTACGGCGATGGCAAGCTGTTTATCTACGACGTTGAGGACGTTGTAAAAATCCGCACCGGCGAGCGGGGATATGACGCCCTGCAGGACGAGGAGTAAATTAAAAACAGCCGCATAAAATTTTATGCGGCTGTTTTTTATTTTGTTTTTTTAAACTCGTTTTTATATTCTTTTTTAATTTGGTTTAACATTTTATTGTCTACAAGCTGTGCTCGTTTTGAGTCCTTGCCGTCCACATTAAACTTGCCCTGATTCAGATAGGAAAAGTATAAATCCGGGTTATTTTCGTCCGCCTTTAAAAACATAAGATACTTTGTGTCCGCCTTTGCGATATACTCGCCGCTTAATGCAAGAAAGCCGGAATTGTACGGCCAGATTACTGATTCTGCTACCGTTACATTTTTAATATTTTTATCACCCTTTATTACCTTGTGCACCTTAAAGTCCCTGGGGGTGTAGCTCTTTTGCATATCGGCTAAACTTTTAATATTTGTAATGCTAATCTTTTGGCCTGATGCATCCAAAATGACAGGGGAGGCGTCTGTAAGCGTAGTATCGGTTGAGGCAATTACAATAAGGTCAGCACTTTCTTTAAGCTCATCAAGCGTATTAAGCCTGGCTTTGCTACTGTTAGTATAAGTTATATCCAGGCTCTCAAACGGCTCGGCTATATAATCAAATAAGTCAGGATATGCCTTTTCAATTTCGTAAAGCATAAAGCAGTCTATAATCTGGTTGTTGGCAGGGTCCTTGCCGTCAACATTAACCTTGCCTTGATAAGGAATTGCAAAATATAAATCATCATAATAATTTGCCTGTGATAAAAATAGTAAATAGTTTGCACCTTTTTTGGATATAGTCTGTCCGCCTTGGCTCATTATTTTTTGCCCGTTATCAATCAGCACACTGGTCTCGCACACTTTTATTTCTTTTAGGTTTTTGTCAGCACCTTTAATTACCTTTTTTACATCAAAAACGCGTATTGTAAAACAATTGTTTGAGGCGGCTTTATCATAGCTGTCAACAGGGTTGTTGTTGCCATCAAAAAAAGATGGCGTTTCTGCTGTAAAAGTGTTTTTAGGGCTTGCCAACAATACTAAGTCGCATTTTTGTACCAGCTCACCAACATCGTTGAAATAAGCATAGCTGCCTTCATCTACATAAACAGTTTCTATTGACTCAAATTCCTCCGGGCCTGTCAAGTCAGTTATTCCTGCCGATGAGCTTGGCAGATCAGATAAATAGTTATTGCTTTTACATGCGGATATAGACAATGACAATATTATAACTAATAATACAGATATTATTTTTTTCATTTTACCCCCGCCTTTAATATAGTAAAAAGCAGCCTAATTAGCTGCATAAAAGTTTTATGCGGCTTTATGAAACTCATTTTTGTATTCTTTTTTTATTTCGTATAACATCTTATTGTCTACGACCTGCTCACAGTTAGGGTCTTTGCCGTCAATATTAATTTTGCCGACATTATAGCAGGTGAAATAATGGTCGTTTTTGTAGTTTGAAGGCATTAAAAACAGCATATACTTGGCATTCTTTTTAGCAATATACTCTCCCTTTAGACCAATAATTTTATTAGTGCTATCACTGTTTATCTCAACAAATCTCTCAGCTACTGTAACTTCTTTTAGACTTTTGTCACCTTTAAGCACCTTATTTATTTTAAAGTCGCGTAATGTATAGCAGTTGCTTCTAGAGGCTTGCTCATATGAATCAACAGGGTTGCCGTTTATATCAAGAAATGTTGGCGCTTCATCTGTAAAAGTGTTTACAGGCGATGCTATTACAATTAGCGAGCTAGCCTCAATTAGCTCATCAAGGTTATCATAAGTTGCCAACATACCCATTTTAGTAAAAGATATTTCCATGCTTTCAAACGGCTCGGCTGTGACCTTATTTTCGGTTGCGCAAGAAGTAAGAGAAAAACAGAATAAAGCGATAATAAATAAAGTAATAATTCTTTTCATTTTAAACCCCTGCCTTTACTATAGATATATGTAAAAAGTAACCTCAAACGTTGCAAAAACAGCCGCATAAAATTTATGCGGCTGTTTTTTATTATTTAGTTTCTTTAAACTCGTTTTTATATTCTTTTTTAATCTCGTTTAACATCTTATTGTCTACATGCTTTAAGCTGTTTTTATCATTTCCGTCCACATTGAACTTGCCCTGTGTGTGGCATGGATAGTACATATCGGGAGTGTTTACTGCTGGCTTTAAAAACATCAAGTATTTTGTGCCTGCCTTTGTAACATATTCGCCATCCAGCGCCAATATCCGGCTTTCACCATCCTGCTCGTACATTATGGCAGATTCTCCTACCATAACATTTTTAATGCTTTTGTCACCCTTTATTACTTTGTGCACCTTAAAGCTTCTGGGGGTGTAGCTGTATCCCATAACGACTTCATTTATGCTGTTGGTGATTTGATTATTTCCGTCCTTCATAACCGGGGTGGCATCAGTAAAGGTGGTGTCAGTTGAAGCGATTACAATAAGCTCAGCATCTTCTATTAACTCGCTTAAAGAACTTCGAGTGTAATAATTACAAAGCGTATAAGAGATTTTCAGTTCCTCAAACGGTTCGGTCCCCACATTTTGCTCTACTTGCGCTGTACTTTTGGCAGCACTGCTTTCTGGCGTTACATTTTGCCTAGCACAGGAAAAGGCAGAAAAGCAAAGAGTGATTATCAATAATGTTAGTATGGATTTTTTCATATTAAGCACCCCACTTTATTCTTAAATGATCCCTATCGGTCGTTTTAATACTGTCTGCTAAATAGTCTCCGCTGTTCATAATCAGCTTTACTGCCGGGTTAGCAGTATATTTGTCTTGATATATTGTATGTGCTACAGAATTACTTGAATCGTCAGTGTGGTATAGACTTAAAGCATGGCCGACTTCATGTGATGCATTTGATTTAAAATAATATGTACTTGCAGTACTAGGATGTTTATTTATAATGTTTTGCCTATATGTTCTGACTTCCGCAAAATCAAATTCGGACTCTAAATCCGTGAGAGCGGTTCCGTTTTGCCCACCCACTCTTGGAACACATTCTCCAAAAATATCATCATTATCTGCAGGAATTGGACTTTCAAAAATACCTAAATCGTAGTTTCCTCCGGGTGGATTATAATCTCTGTGTAAATGTACATTTGAAGATATTCCATTCCACGCTTCAACACCTGCTTGTAAAATGTCGCCATATCCAGGGGTAGTTGCATATACAAAGTAATCCAAATGACTTGCTGATGCAAAGCCTCCTTTACCTATATGTGTGTCCCAGGCGTTTATGCTGTCACCATATTCTAGTCTGAATGTCCAGGCGGGGCAGAGGGTTTCGTTGCCTGCGCTGTCCACCGCGCCAAGGCACCAGCGGTATGTATGCCCTTTTGTAAGCTTACTGGTAGGAATAATAAAATAAGTAGAATTTTTGCTAACCCGCTGCCTGTTGTAAATCAGCGGTCCGCTGTCACCGTTTGTTATATCGCGTATTGTCATGATATAATGGTCCTCGTTTGACACATCATTCCACCTTATCCAAACCTCATAAAATGGTATGATTTGTCCTTTAATCGGCTCTTTCAGCGTCGGCTTGCTGGGCGCTGCTGCAGCAATTGGAACAATAGATATTAACATACATAATGCTACTATTCCCGTTACAAATTTTTTAAACGTTCTCATAATTTAACCTCCTAAATATTTATTTGTAAATTTAGAATATTCCATATTTTTAATAAAGTCAATACCTGCAAATCTCATTTAATATTTTGTTGTCCACATGCTTTGCATTGTTTGGGTCATTACCATCCACAAAATAACCCCCTTTAATTATAAATGTAACTTAAAAGCTGTAATGTTTCACTTGATTAAAAAAGCCGGAGATATTTCTCCGGCTTTTAAAATTTTACTTGTCTTTTTTATCGCTGTTTTGCATGTCCAAAAGCGCGTCCTTGCGTGAGAGGTTGTAGCGGCCTTTAGAGTCAATCTCCATAAACTTGACGTAAATTTCATCACCTTCCGACACCAGGTCGCTTACCTTTTCGACCCGCTTGGTGTCCAGCTTTGAAATGTGTACCAGCCCTTCCTTGCCAGGCGCAAACTCCACAAACGCACCAAAGTCCATAAGCTTTACAACCTTGCCCTTGTAGATTTTGCCAACCTCCGGCTCAAACACAATGCTCTTTATAATGTCCATAGCGCTTTCGGCCGCGTGTTTGTCCGCCGCGCTGATAAATACCGACCCGTCATCCTCAATATCGATTTTAGCGCCGGTGTCCGCCACTATTTTCTGTATAACCTTGCCGCCTGTGCCGATAACGTCGCGTATCTTTTCAGTGTCAATGGTCATGGTGATGACCTTTGGCGCATAGTCCTTAACATCGTCGCGCGGGGCGGGGATGGCTTTGAGTATAACATTGTCTATAATGTGATAGCGCGCATCCCTTGTCTTTTGCAGCGCCTCTTTTATAATCGCCTCGGTAAGCCCGTCCACCTTAATGTCCATCTGTATCGCAGTGATGCCCGCCTTGGTCCCGGCCACCTTAAAGTCCATATCCCCAAAAAAGTCTTCAATGCCCTGTATGTCCACCATGGTGACAAAGCTGCCGTCTTCCCTTGTTACAAGCCCGCAGGAAATGCCGGCAACCGGAGCCTTGATAGGCACACCCGCATCCATAAGCGCAAGGGTGGACCCGCAGATAGCACCCTGCGAGGTGGAACCGTTGGATGTCAAAACGTCCGACACCAGCCGTAAGCTGTACGGGAACTGGTCCATCGGCGGGATGACCGGCTCCAGCGCACGCTCTGCAAGCGCACCATGCCCAATCTCGCGCCGGCCCGGGCTGCGCGCCGGCTTTGCCTCACCCACTGTGAAGCCCGGCATGTTGTAGTGGTGCATGTACCGCTTGCGGTCCACATCGTCCAGCCCGTCCAGTATCTGCTCGTCACTAACCGAACCCAGCGTTGCCACAGTCAATACCTGGGTCTTGCCGCGGGCAAACATGCCGCAGCCGTGTACGCGCGGCAGCAAATCCACCTCGGCATACAGCTCGCGCATGTCGTTAAGGCCCCTGCCGTCCACACGCTTGCCTTCGTCCAGTATCCAGCCGCGCACAATCTGCTTTTGCAGCTTGTAAAGGCAGTCGTCCAGCTTTTTAGCCTCGTCCCCATACTGCTCATCAAACTGCGCGTGCACCTTTTCATAAACAAGGTCAATGCTCTTGTCCCTTGCCTGCTTGTCCCCATTGTCCAGCGCGGCTTTGAGGTCGCCCTCACTAAACGCCTTTACCGCCTCAAACATGTCATGGTCAACCTCGGTTGACTCAAAGGTAAACTTCTCTTTTCCGATTTTGGCAATAATCGAGTTTATAAACTCTACCAGCTTCTGGTTCTCGGCGTGGCCGGCCATAATGCCCTCAAGCATAACATCCTCCGGCACTTCGTTTGCGCCCGCCTCAATCATTGTAACCTTTTGGGCAGTGGACGCTACAGTTACTGCCATCTGTGAAACTTCACGCTGCTCGGCATTGGGGTTCATGATAAACTCACCGCCTGCGTACCCGACCGACACGCCGCCAATCGGCCCGCCCCACGGTATGTCCGAAATGCCCAGCGCAATGGATGCGCCGATCATCCCTACAATCTCCGGCAGGTTATCCGGCTCGACCGATAAAATCGCAAGGTTGACATTTACGTCATTGCGCATATCCTTTGGAAAGAGCGGGCGGATAGACCTGTCAATCACGCGGGAACTGAGTATCGCCTTTTCAGACGGGCGCCCCTCCCTGCGCAAAAACCCGCCCGGGATTTTGCCTACCGAATACATCTTCTCCTCAAAATCAACAGACAGCGGGAAAAAGTCAATCCCCTCCCGCGGTGCCTTGGACGCGGTCGCAGTGGCCAGCACAACCGTCTCACCATAGCGTACCAGCGCGCTGCCGTTTGCAAGCTGTGCAAACTTGCCGGTCTCAACCACAAGCCTGCGCCCTGCAAGCGTGGTCTCAAAAATCTGGTGGTTTTCGTACATAATAGTACCTCCTTAAAATTTTTACTGACCCGCCGCAGTTTTAGCACTTAAATAAATCCCGGCAAAAGCCGGCGCTTATTTAACTGCTAAACGCGTAGGGCCGTTATTTGAAATAGGCGGAACTATTAATATAATTCCGCCTATTTACAAACTACTTTCTGATATTGAGTTTCTCAATAATAGCGCGGTACCTTGTAATATCAGTTTTAATCAGGTACCCTAAAAGGTTGCGGCGGTTACCTACCATCTTGAGCAGGCCGCGGCGCGAATGATGGTCATGCTTATGCACCTTTAAGTGCTCAGTAAGCTCATTAATCCGCTCGGTCAAAATTGCAATCTGAACCTCGGGTGAACCAGTGTCACTCTCATGCAGCTTGTACTTGTCAATGACAGCCGCCTTAACTTCCTTCTTAATCATATTTTTCACCTTTCATAATAAAAATTTGTCCGGCGCCGGCTGGGAAACCGCCCGGTGACAGCGAAGTTTCTAAGCCGCGCTATTTGACATGCAAATTATTATACACCACATTTTCAAATTTGTAAACACCTTTTTAATTATATTTACATCAAAACGCGAAAAATATACTTAAAAAATAATCGCGGAGAAATAGTGGTTGTTTTGGCTGAGAAACTGTGCTGTACAAAGACGCGGAGAAATATAGGGTTTTTTGGCTGTGAAATCGTACTGTGAAAAACAAGCACGAAAATAGTTAATTATTTTGGGGAAAACGGTACTGCAAAAAATATACTTGCAAAAATCGCTGAAATTTTATATATTAGTCTAAAACCAGTGAAAGGATTTTTGGCGCGTGTTTAAAACAATAGAGAAACCGGCCACGGCCGAGTTTGTAGAAAAAAAGAGCAGGTTCATAACGGTCATAACCCCGATAAGCGATGAGGCTGCGGCAAAATCGTTTATAGCGGATGTGAAAAAAGCGCATCCTGACAGCCGGCATAACTGCTACGCCTACCGCCTGTTTGAGCCGCGTATTGAGCGGTTTTCGGACGATGGAGAACCAGGGGGTACAGCCGGCATGCCCATCCTTTCAGTGCTTAAAAATCATGACCTCTATAACGTGCTTGCAGTGGTGACAAGGTACTTCGGCGGCATACTGCTTGGCGCCGGCGGGCTTACCCGCGCATACTCGCGCGGCGCGGCGGACGCTGTAAAGCTCTGCTGCATGGTGACCTACCAAAACGCCTATTTTGTAAAGCTGTGCTTTGACTATGGCGCGCTTAGCAGCATCAAGCACGCGCTGGACACTGACGGGGTTAAGATTTTGAAGCTGGAGTATGGAGGTGATGTGACTCTTACAGCCTCAGTCCGGGCGGACATGCTGGAAAACCTGCTAGCAGCAGTAAAGGACTGTACCCGCGGCACCGGCCGGATAACCCAAAAACAGGCCGGTTTTGATACTTTTTAAATAATAAAATAAGAATGTTAACAGCACGTTCACCAAATTTGCTCAAATTTGGCTATACTTAAATTATAAATCAGTGCAGAAATGAGGGGATAATCATGAGCAGAATTTTAGTAGTAGATGATGAAAAGAATATATGTGAGCTTATTAGCCTTTATCTTACCAAAGAGGGGTTTGAGCCGGTATGCGCCTATGACGGGGATGACGCTTTGGAAAAGTTCAAAGCCCAGACCTTTGACCTTGTGCTTTTGGACATAATGCTGCCTAAAAAGGACGGGTGGGAGGTCTGCCGTGAGATACGCAAAACCTCCAGAGTGCCTATAATAATGGTCAGCGCCAAGGGCGAGACTTTTGATAAGGTGCTGGGGCTTGAGCTGGGGGCGGACGACTATGTCACAAAACCCTTTGACTCAAAGGAGCTGGTAGCGCGCATTAAAAGCGTAATCCGCCGCACCTCCGGCAATGATAAGTCAGAGGATAAGCAGGAGGTTGAATATGATAAGCTGTACGTCTCGCTGACAAATTACAAGCTTAAGGTTAACGGCGTGGATGTGGACGCACCGCCCAAGGAGATTGAGCTTTTGTACCACCTTGCCAAAAACCCCAACCGCGTTTTTACGCGCGACCAGCTGCTGGACGAAATTTGGGGCTTTAAGTATTTTGGCGACTCACGCACGGTGGACGTGCATATAAAACGCATTCGCGAAAAGCTTGAAAACGTGTCGGACAAGTGGTGCATAAAGACCGTCTGGGGCGTGGGCTACAAATTTGAAACCAGAGACTAAAGAAAGATAAATTATGCATAAGCGAATTTTTTTAAAATATTATTCCGCCTGTGCAGCTATAATATTAATAACGGTGATACTGCTTGGCGGCATTTCCAGCGTGGTAATGTCGCTGCGCAGCACTGAACAGCAGAGCGATAATATGGAGCGGGCTGCCACCACGGTCGCCGGTACTATATCCCGCCTTTCATCCAACTACTGGGTGGTATACAGCAATATTTTAAACGACACAATACTTACTATAAAAGAAGTGCTGAAAAGCGATATTGTAGTGCTGGACAGCACTGGAAACGCGACCCTGTTTTCCACCTCCAGCTCATATGTCGAAAAGCTTATAACCCAGCAGGCGTATGACCAGGTGATGGAAGGCAATGTCTATAAAAAGAGCACTGCGTTTTTGGATGAAGGGCACCGCAAGTTTGGCTACACTGTCGGCGTGCCGATTGTGCTAAATGACAATGTTATAAGCGGGGCTGTGTTTATAACCACAACCGAGGTAAACGTTTATAAGCTGATACCCGGCACGCTTGCCACCTTCTTTTTCTGCGGTATACTGGTGCTTATGATTGCGTTTGTGGCGGTATTCTTTATCACAAAACGGCTTACCCGGCCGCTTAACGAGTTTGCCCAGGCGGCTAGCGAGTACGCAAAGGGTGACTTTTCGCGCCGTATTGCTGTAAACTCCAATGACGAGCTTGCCTCGCTTGCTGTTACATTTAATAATATGGCGGACGGGATAGACAGGCTGGAGTCAATGCGCCGCGGGTTTGTGGCGGACGTCTCGCACGAGCTGCGCACACCTATGACCACAATCTCAGGGTTTATTGACGGCATGCTGGACGGGACCATCCCGCCCGAAATGCAGAAAAAATATCTGCAGATTGTATCGGACGAGGTTAAAAGGCTGAGCCGGCTTGTATCATCGCTTTTGGATGTTGCAAAAATCCAGGCCGGGCAGATGACCTATGTAATGCACAACTTTGATATACTTGAAACCGCTGGTAAAAACGCATTTACCTTTAAGGACCGTGTTGACCAGAAAAACATAACCCTGACTGTGGATATGCCGCAGGAGCCGGTGTATGTCAAGGGCGATGAGGACGCAATTTACAGAGTAATATACAATCTTATGGACAACGCCCTTAAATTCACGCCGGACGACGGCGAGATAACGCTTGGGGTTGCAAAAAAGGACGACAAGGCGGTTGTGTATGTCAAAAACACCGGCCAGGGCGTTTCCAAAAAGGACGCCGGACATATATTCGAGCGGTTTTATAAAACCGATAAGAGCCGGGGCGAGAACAAAAAGGGTGTGGGCATAGGCCTCTACCTTGTTAAGAGCATTGTAAACGCCCATGGCGAGGATATTTATCTGACCTCAAAAGAGGGCGAGTTCGCGCAGTTTGCGTTTACCTTGACGCTTGCTGATAAAGATTAATCCATTTTATAAGGGCGGTAAAGTTATTTTATGAACGACCAAAACTTGAACAATAACATACCGGAAGGCGAAAACGAGGCCGGCGGGGTAGAGGAGTACGGCATGCCGCAAAGCGACAGTATTGTGCCGGACAGTGTACAGAACAGTGACAGTGAAAAGTCAGAGTACACCTACCAGAACCCCACGCCGTATACTACCATGCAGTACACAGCGCCGCTGCCCAAGCAGAAAAAGAATAAGGACTGGCTGCTTATAACCCTTATTGTAATTGCGCTGGTGGCAGTGGCAGGCATAATTGCCGCGGCCATTTACGGCTCAGTATTTATAAGCGATGAGAGCACGACTGACTATGTGCAGCAGGAAAGCGCCCCGCAGACTGATACCAGCCAGGACACAACTGCTGATAATAACAGCAGCGATGAAAAGTTTGAGCTGGATATTCAGACTGAGCAGAACGGGACCCAGCTGACTATACCCCAGATAAACAAAAAGGTAAAGGACAGTGTTGTAGGCATAATAGTAAGCAGCAGTGACGGGGTGGGCCTGTCTCAGGACTCGGGCAGCGGCATAATAATAAGTGAGGACGGGTATATTGTAACCAACAGCCATGTTGTAAAAGGCGCCATGTCTGTAAAAGTGGTGTTCAGTGACGGAAGTGAGACCGGGGCAAGCCTTGTCGGGACCGACTCGCGCAGTGACCTTGCGGTTATAAAAGTGGATAAAGACGGCCTCAGCCCCGCCCAGTTTGGCGACAGTGACGCGCTGGAGGTAGGGGAGACGGTTGTGGCAATCGGCAACCCCTACGGGCTGGAGCTTGCGGGCACTGTGACAAGCGGAATTGTCTCAGCGCTCGGGCGGCAGATAATGGTGGAAAACGTAAGCATGACCCTTATTCAGACTGATGCGTCCATAAACCCCGGTAACTCGGGCGGGCCGCTGGTTAACTGCTTCGGCCAGGTTGTAGGCATAACCTCGTCAAAGATAATTGCGAGCGGGTATGAAGGCATAGGCTTTGCCATCCCGATAAACGGCGCCAAGGATATAATAAGCGAGCTTATTAACCACGGCTATGTAAAAGACCGGCCGCTTATCGGCATTAACGGCGCCGAGATAGATGAAGACTATGCGCGTATCTACAGCCTGCCGGAGGGTATAATGGTAAGTTATGTTGACCCGGAGTGTGACGCCTACCAGAAAGGCCTGCGCCGCGGGGATGTTATAACAGAGTATAACGGCCAGCCAGTTACTTCCATGGCCCAGCTGGAAGAACTTAAGGAGGATAACAAGGCAGGGGACAGCGTTTCAATAACCTATTACCGCAATACAAAATATACTACAATTAATATTGTGCTTTCAGAAGCGACAGACTGATATAAATAAACTGTCAAGCCTGCGCGGGATTTTCCCGCGCAGGCTTTTGTATTTGGGCTTACTTGTTTTACGTTTGCCAAGCGCCGATTTTATGTCTGCAAGTTTTTTATTTTTGCCCCCTGCATCTTTATCTTTTAAAATCGATTTTTCTTTTTCGACTTGTTTTTAAAAACCACGCAATATCTGCCCCCTCATTTTTGGCTTAAACACTAGATGTAGAAGCTGCTCCCGTTTCCAAACTTTTTCAATAAAAAACATGTTTATTTTTATTGACATATGGCCGTTTGCGGTCTATAATAAATCTAGTGGTGAGATAGTGGTGACACAGTGGATGGTTTGTGTCAAATAAAATTAAGGGGAGGTGCGCCGCTTGCTGGGAGGATTTTACACACATACAATTGATGACAAGGGCAGGGTTATAATGCCATCCAAGCTTAAAAGTGAGCTAGGGCAGGAGTTTATAATCACCCGTGGGCTGGACAATTGTCTGTTTGTGATGTCTCTTAGCGAGTGGGCGGCCTTTGAACAGAAACTCAACAGCGCGCCCACCTCAAAAGCCAGGTGGGTACAGCGGTTTTTCTTTTCCGGCCTTGCGCAGATTTCAGTGGACAAGCAGGGCAGGATACAGATTCCGGCGCACCTGCGCGAGTATGCGGGGCTTACGGGCCAGGCAGTAATAATTGGCAACGGCACCCGGTGCGAGATTTGGAGTAAGGAACGCTGGTCGGCATTGGATGACGATATGGACAGCGGCAGCATTGCCGCCGCGATGGATGAGATGAGCCTGTAATGGAATTTGTGCATGAAAGCGTGATGCTTAGCGAGTGCATTGCCGGGCTGAATATTAACCCCGGCGGCGTGTATGTTGACGCAACGCTGGGCGGCGGCGGGCACAGCCTTGAGATTGCAAAGCGGCTTAAAGGCGGCAGGCTTATCGGCATTGACAAAGACCGTGAGGCGATAGCGGCCGCAAAAAAACGGCTTGCAGGCTTTGAAGATAAGACTGTGTTTGTAAACGACAGCTTTGAAAACCTGGGCGATATTTTAAACCGTTTAGGCATTGACAAAATAGACGGCATTTTGTTTGACCTTGGCGTATCCAGCTACCAGCTGGACGCGGCGCACCGCGGCTTTTCCTATAACAAGGACGGCCGGCTGGACATGCGCATGTCGCAGGATGCCAGCTTTGATGCTTACCAGCTTGTAAATACCTATGACAGGGACAAGCTAAGGCAGATACTCTACCAGTACGGCGGCGAGAAAAACGCGCCCGCCATTGCAAACGCCATCTGCCGCTACCGCGAAAAAAAGCCGATTGAGACCACTCTTGAGCTTGCAGATATAATCAAAAGCACCTTTAGCCCAAGTGAGAGGTACGGCCATAAACACGCGGCCAAACGCAGCTTTCAGGCGATACGCATTGAGGTAAACGGCGAGCTTAAAATTCTCTCCGGCACTTTAACCACAGCGGTAGAGCGGCTAAGGCCGGGCGGGCGAATAGCTGTAATAAGCTTTCACTCGCTGGAGGACAAGATAGTAAAAGACACTTTAGGCATCCTTGCAAAGGGCTGTATCTGTGACAAGAGCAAGCCCTGCGTGTGCGGCAGGGTGCCGCAGATAAAGGCTGTTACAAGAAAGCCGGTTGTCGCCTCAGCGGTCGAGGCTGAGCATAACCGCCGCGCACACTCGGCAAAACTAAGGATTTATGAAAAATTGTAAAGGGGAATTTGGGATGAAAAAGTTAAGTGAAAAGTTAAACTTAAGGCCGCTGCATGTCATCGGCGGGCTGTTTGTTGTTGCTATGTGCATCTGCCTTATCAGCTGCTATATTTCGCTAAATGAAATATCCGCAGAGGTAAACTCCGCCAAAAAGACCCTTACAAAGCTCGAGGGTGAGACGGATGTCTTGAGCGTGCAGGTTGAGCGTAAAAACGATATCGACGAGATAGAAAAAATCGCTACCGAGCAGCTGGGCATGCAGAAGCTGGAGAGCTACCAGGTGGAGACTGTCAACCTCATCGAGGGTGACAGCGTGTCCCTGCCGGCCGGCGGCGACAAACAGAACTCATTTTTTGACGGGGTTGTCGCCAGCTTTAACATTCTGCTGGAATATTTAAGCTAAATCGTAATATGTATTATTAAGAGAAACCCAAAGAGTGAGGAGTTAAATAAGTTATAAAAAGCTCATCACTCTTATTTTGTTATAAAAGCACTAAAAATGTAAAAACGCCAAAATTCCCGCTTTGTTATAAAAGCAACAAAATTCTTTATTCGCTATAAAAGTTTTCTGCTTTGTTATAAAAGCACTAAATTCCTTGTTCGCTATAAAAGTTTCCCGCTTTGTTATAAAAGTAACAAAATTCCTTGTTCGCTATAAAAGTTTTCCGCTTTTCTAAAAAGCGTAATTCCCAGAGCATATCTTATTATAAAACCTTTAAACTCTAATTTATTGAAAGGACTGTAAGACGGATGGCAAAAGGCCCGAACAAAAAAATGGTAAACCGTGCTACTGTGGTGCTGACAGTGTTTGTGTCGCTGCTGCTGGTGGTGATGACAGGGTATATGGCATACTACCAGATAATAAAGCATGATTTTTATCAGGCTAAGGCTATAACCCAGCAGACAATGGATACCGAGATAAACGCAAACCGCGGCACAATCTTTGACCGCAACGGCGTGGCGCTGGCGCTGTCCGCCACTGTTGAGACGGTGTTTATATCCCCCGCCTCGGTCAAGGACGATGAGCAGGCGCGGCTTATAGCCTCCCGCCTTTCCGAGATACTGGATGTGGACGAGGAAACAATATATAAAAAAGCACAAAAGACAAACTACTACGAGGTTATAAAGCGCAAGGTGGAAAAGGACGTTGCGGACGAAGTGCGCAAGTTTATTGACGAGAGCAAGGTAACAGCCGTCCACCTGGTGGAAGATACCAAGCGCTACTACCCCTATGGCTCACTTGCAAGCCACGTTATCGGCTTTGTCGGCACTGATAATATAGGCCTGGACGGGGTGGAGGACGTGTACAATGAATATTTGCAGGGCGTAAACGGCAAACTGATAACAGCCAAAAACGCCAGCGGTACTGAGCTGCCTTTTGAGTATGAGACCTATATCGAGGCCAAAAACGGCAATGACGTAACGCTTACTATTGATGCCACAGTCCAGCACTACCTTGAAAAGCATATAGAAAACGCGCGCCAGGAAAACAAATGCCTTAACGGCGCTGCTGCCATGATAATGGATGTAAAAACCGGCGGCATACTCGGCATGGTAAGTAAGCCTGACTATGACCTTAACAACTACTACGAGGTTACAGACTCCATGCTGCTGGAAGGGCTTTCAGCCCTTACTGGTGACGAGCTTGAAACTGAAACCGACAACGCCCGCAACACCATGTGGCGTAACAAGCTGATTGTTGATACATATGAGCCGGGCTCAACCTTTAAAATTATAACTTCATCGGTAGCGGTGGAGGAAAATATCGTAAGCGACAGTGACTCCTTTTACTGCCCCGGCTACTACCGCGTTGCCGGCACTACCATCCGCTGCTGGAAGCACGGCGGCCACGGCTCGCAGAACTTTGCCGAGGCGATACAAAACTCCTGCAACCCGGCGTTTATGATGATAGGCGGGCGTATCGGCAGTGAGCTGTTTTATAAGTATATCAAAAACTTCGGGCTGATGGAGAAAACCGGTATCGACCTTAACGGCGAGGCGTCCGGCATATTCCATACTAAAGAAAACTTTAACGAGGTTGAGCTTGCAACCACCTCCTTTGGCCAGACCTTTAAGATAACCCCGCTTCAAATGCTTACTGCAGTCTGTGCTGCGGCAAATGACGGCTATCTTGTAACGCCGCATGTTGTAAAGGAAATCACCTCTACTGATGCGGACGGCAACACCAAGACAATAAAGAGCTTTGAGAGCAATGTCAAGCGCCAGGTAATCTCCAAAGAGACCAGCGAAAAAGTGTGCGAGCTTTTGGAGCAGGCGGTAAAGGTAGGCTCAGGCAAAAACGCGTATGTAAAGGGCTACCGCGTTGCAGGCAAGACCGGAACATCTGAAAAGATAGATGAGAAAAACGAGGAAGGCGTTGCTGATAAGCGCATTGCCTCATTTATAGGCTTTGCCCCTGCAAACGACCCGCAGGTTGCAATACTTGTAATGCTGGATGAGCCGTCCGCCGGTGAGGTGTTTGGCGGCGTTATCGCGGCACCAGTTGCGGGCGATATACTGGCGGATGTACTGCCTTACCTTGGCATAAACCCGCAGTATACTGAGCAGGAGCTTGCAAGCCTTGACATCACCACCCCGACAGTTACCGGCATAACATCCGATGAGGCAATACAAAAACTGACCCAGAAAAATATCTCCTACCGCGTTGTGGGCGGTGAGGGTGAAGTGGAACAGCAAATGCCCAAGGCCGGCACCTCCATGCCGCAGGGCGGCACTGTAATACTCTACACAAATGGGCAGACCCCGTCATCCAACATAGTGGTGCCTGACCTTACAGGCCTTAGCCTTGGCGAGGCGGGCCAGCGCCTCAAATCTGCCGGGCTTAATATGCGGATTGTGGGTAATGAGAGCACAAAGAGCACTGCAAAGGTGTTCTCCCAGACCCCGGCCGCCGGCAGTGTGGTGGAAAGCGGAACAGTTGTAACTGTTAAGTTTAAAAACTACGACGATGTGTCAAACTAATTAAATAAGACTTTGAAGTTAAAAGGCAAACCAGTAAAATTAGTTTAGGAGTTATGAGTTTGAAGCTGAGTAAATTACTTGAAAAAATAGACTGTGCCCCGCTCACATCCGAGACGGCGGACCTTGAAATAAAGGATGTGTGCAGTGATTCGCGCAAGGCCGGTAAGGGCTGCCTCTTTGTCTGCGTAAAGGGGCTTAGCTCTGACGGGCATGAGTATGCCAAATCCGCGCAGGACGCCGGAGCTGCGGCAATAGTGGCTGAGCATAAAACCCAAAGCACACTGCCGCATATAATTGTAAAGGACAGCCGCGCGGCGCTGCCGCTTATCTTAGCAGCACTGTTTGGCCACCCTGAAAAAAGCCTTAAGCTTATAGGCGTTACCGGCACAAACGGCAAAACCTCCACCACCTGCTTTATTAAGGACATACTGGATTCCTTAGGCGCAAAGACCGGGCTTATAGGCACAATAAAAAACATGATTGGTAATAAAGAGCTTAAAAGCAGCCTGACCACACCCGAGCCGTATGAGCTGTTTGAGTATCTTGCTAAAATGAAAAGCGAGGGGATGGAGTATGTCATAATGGAAGTGTCGTCCCACTCACTGGCGCAAAAGCGGGTGTACGGCCTTGAATTTGAGGTGGGCGTGTTTACCAACCTCACCCAGGACCACCTCGACTTCCACGGCAGTATGGAAAACTACCGCGCCGCCAAGGCCGAGCTGTTTGAGATGAGCAAAACCTGCATATTCAATATAGACGATGAGACCGGGGCCATGTTTTATAACCAGTGCCTAAAAAACAAGCTCTCCTACTCCACAATCTACGACAGTGCGGATTTTGTGGCAAAGGACATCCGCGCCACTGCGGACGGGGTGGAGTTTATAGCGCTTAAGGTGGGCGAGATAGGCAGGGTGAGCTTTAAAACCCCCGGCATGTTTACAGTCTATAACGCGCTGGCGGCGATTGCGGCGGTAAGCGCGCTGGGCTATGAATTCAGTGATATATGCCGCACCTCCAAGCGCGTGGGCAGTGTTCCCGGCCGCGCGCAGGTGATTGACTGCGGCATGCCCTTTACAGTCATGCTGGACTATGCCCACACCCCTGACGGGCTGCGCGGGATACTGTCAGCCATCAGTAGCATTGCAAAGGGCAGGCTTGTAACTCTTTTTGGCTGCGGCGGCGACCGCGACAAGAGCAAGCGCCCAATAATGGCACAGATGGCAGCAAAATACAGCGACTTTCTGATTGTCACCTCCGACAACCCACGTACCGAAGACCCACTCAAAATTATAGACGATATACTTAAAGGCCTTAAAGGCCAGAAAACTCCATATGTGGTTATCCCCAACCGGCGCGAGGCGATATTCTACGCGCTTAAAAACGCCAAGCCGGATGATATAATCCTGCTTGCGGGCAAGGGACATGAAAAATACCAGATTTTAGGCACTAAGAAGGTGGATTTTGACGAGCAGCAGATTGTGCATGACTGCCTTTTGGAGCTCAAAAAGGAGGAAGGCAAATGAGGCTTTCAATACTGCAAAAAGTCACAGGCGGCCGGCTTTACGGCGCGGAGCGGAAAATCACAGCTGTAAAGACCGACTCGCGTTTCGTACAAAACGGCTGCCTTTTTGCCGCGATTAAGGGCGAAAGGGTAGACGGGTTTGATTTTATAAGCGACTTAGACAAAAGCTTTGACAATATCGCCTACCTGTGTGACAGGCGGCCGGACAGCATAAATAACCCGGCGCTGGTGGTGGACGATGTCATAAAGGCTATTGGTGACATTGCACGCTACCACCTAACGCATCAGAGAGCAAAAAAGATTGCGGTTACCGGCAGTGTCGGCAAGACCACCACCAAGGACTTTATAACCTGTGCGCTTTCGGCCTGTACAAGCGTGCTGGCTGAGCCGGGCAACCACAATAATGAGCTGGGCCTGCCGCTTTTGGCGCTCAAAACACGGCCGTGGCATAAGGCGGCTGTGTTTGAGATGGGCATGCGCGGCCCCGGGCAGATTAAATACCTTGCCTCAATTGTAAATCCTGATATCGGCGTTATAACCAACATCGGCATATCACATATAGAGCTTTTGGGCTCAAAAGAAAATATCCTTAAGGCAAAGCTGGAGCTGGCTGATGCGCTTGGTGAGCGCCCGCTTGTTTTAAACGGCGATGACGGGATGCTGTTTGGCGCAAGG
>ERZ826242.732-NODE-732-length-43654-cov-6.030551_pt1 | contig 43654 bp, 44 predicted proteins | sample MGYA00519871_ERZ826242 | MGnify/ENA primary metagenome ERZ826242 (study PRJEB31778, sample SAMEA3449226) | human gut metagenome | biome: human gut; feature: human-associated habitat; material: faeces | place: United Kingdom | collected 2010/2012 ... | reverse complement strand
TTTGATCGCATTGCAATTTTAAAGTATTTTTTCTTTAGCCGTGCGTTTGCCTTATGATGGCCGTGTGTACATTGAAAGCGGCACATCAGGAGATGCTTTTGGCGCAGATGACCCGCTGAGTGCACGCATCACCACGAAGTTGCTGCGATGCTACCGCGGGATGCTATGTCCGCAGTTGGGTGTGGAGACGGAGACGGAATATATCCTATCAGATGTATCTATTGTACAGCGCTGGAATTTCAAAACGCCGAAACCTGTAGCCAATATGCAGGAAGAGCTGATGGCTAATGACCAAAAGCTGCGCATTTTGTATTGTGCAGGGTTCTATGATGTGCTGACCCCCATTGGCTATCTGCGCTATCTGCTAAGTCATTTCAATTTCCCAGAGGAACAGATTAACGTACGGTACTATGAATCCGGCCATATGCCTTATTTGGGCGGAGCTTCTGCCAAGGCACTGGGCGACGATCTGCGTGCATTTTTGACACATAGCTGAGGGAACAACTTGAACCGTCTTGGGTAGACTTGTTCTTTGTTTACAGCGTGGTCATTTTTGAGCCGCCATGCGATCTAAACTAAGAGCAAAAATGACAGGCGCAGAGCGGATATTATCATCCGGTTTGCGCCTGTCATTTTCTGATGTTTGAGGATCAATCATTAAATTGTTCAAAAAGGCGATCCACAGAGAAACAGTGGGTCTTGCGCATAATGGAAAAGTCCTCGCGGCTAAATTGTAACGAGGTGCGCAAGGCATCGTCCTGCGGCAGCATGTTCTGCGAGACAATGATTTTTAGTGAGATCGGTACCATGTATTTAGATGAGGTACCATTCAGCATCCCCACTGTAACAGTTCCTTGTCCAAAGGTGTTTGCAATGTTCATAAAGATCCGTTCCGCCGCATTGTCCTGATTCTGCATGACCAGATTCACAAAGCTGTCCGAATAATGAACATCTCCGAAATAAAGATGGCGGCATTGAAACAGGTTATCATAGTCTTTGATATCAGCGTAGAATACACTGGTATAATCGTCTTTTGCTTCCTGAGTAATCTCCAATACACCTGCCACGATTCGGCTGCTGTTTTTGTTGAGATAGTAAACATAGAGCCGTGGACTTTTGGCAAAAAAACCTCGTGGCATCAGAGGCGCGCCTGTATGCGGTTCAACTCTGTCCAAAAGCTGCCGGATACTGATTTGCAGAGCATCGGCGATCTCATAGAGTGTTTCAATATCAATGGATATTTCACCGCACTCATATTTGGAAACCGTAGACTTGCTCTTGTGAAGTTGCGCGGCAAACTGCTCCAGTGTCAGTTGCTTATTTTTCCGGTATAAGCGGATCCGTTGACCAATATGGTTGGTGATTTCAGACATAGCGGCTCCTTTTGTAAACATTGTTTCCTTAAAGTGTGATTTTTTATAAAAATATTAACTTTTTCTTTAATCAAATTTATGATATCATAAAAAATATCGGGTGTCCACTGTCGCGACACTAATTGCTACAAAATTTCGTATAAATGGAATTTTGAAATTTGAAATTTGTGTTTCCTTTTGGTAATCTTGTATTATCCAAACCGCGGAAGCGCTCACACAGATATGCAAAAATTACAGAAAAAGGAGATGCAATTATGGTTTATACGCAGGCACAATTTGACGCGGCCATGAAGCTGCGCGAGGAGTACAAAAAGCACCTGGACATTGGACATGAGTTCCTGTATCTCAGCGAGAAAGACTGTATTGACACTGGTGTGACCGACATGGAGATCATTGATGCCACCGAGAGAGGCATGATCGATTACTCCAAGAAGATCCTGGAAATGCCTGCCAAGATTGGTATCCATCCCATGCAGGACTGCCTGATGCATGCGATGCCGGCTAATCTGCCGGATCAGTATGCCTGCGGCATCAAGTGGGGCTCTAATTTCCCCACCAACCACAAGCTGTTCCCCGAAGTCGTTCCCACCAACTGCCAGATTATCTATAATGATGCACTGACTGGCCATGTGCTGTCCATTATGGATGCCAGCTGGATCACCAAGCGCCGCACCCCTGCCACTGCACTGGTCTCCATCAAGCACGGTGCTAATCTAGATGCCAAGACCTTTGGTATGATCGGCTGCGGTATTCAGGGGCACAACAATGTGGATATGATCGAAAACATTCTGAAGGAACTGGATACCATCTATATCTACGACCCGTTTGAGGCCGCTATGGATCGCCTGATTGCCAACGAGCAGCCCCGTGTCAAGGCAAAGATCGTCAAGTGCGCTTCTGCTGATGAGCTGGTCAGCAAGAGTGAAGTCGTCGTATCTGCGACCCCCATCTCTCACACGCCGGCACCCTTCGTGAAGAAGGAGAGCGTACACAAGGGACAGACCGTCGTCTGTCTGGACTGCCACAGTGTGTATGAGGATGCGGTCTATAAAATGGCAGACCGTTATTACATGGATTCCATCGAAGAGCATGAGCTGCTGGTGGGCTACGGCTATTATCCTTGGGGCCTTCCTGAGATTACCGGCGAGACGGGTGCGCTGGCTGCCGGTCTGGTTCCCGGTCGTTCCAGCAAGGATGATATCCTGATTTTCAACAATGTTGGTATGGCGTCTGAGGACATGATGTGTGCCCGCATCATCTTCGACAAGGCTCTGGAAAAGGGTCTGGGCATCAAGCTGCCTCTGTGGGATTCCACCAAGGGCATTATTAAATAAAAGCAGACAGGATAGAAGGAAAAGAGCAGAGGGGAAAGCAGTCGCTTTCCCCTCTGCGAGGACATGACCGAAAAGAGATGATCCAACAACAGGAAGTGCAGGTATCAATATGCAGAATCAACATAAACGCTCAGACCCCCTTGTGATAGGACTGGCGCTGTTCGCCATGTTCTTCGGTGCGGGAAGTTTGATTTTCCCGCCGTATCTCGGCATGGAATCCGGCACCCAATGGTTCTTGGGATTCCTTCTGTTTATCATTATGGACGTAGGTTTGGCTTTCGTGACCATGGTGGCCATGATCAACGGTGACGGCAGAATCAGCGGCGTTACCGGTGTCATTGGAAAGTTGCCTGCGTTGATTCTTAACACCGCCGTTGTGGTCTGCATTGGCCCGCTTCTGGCAATCCCTCGTACAGCGGCCACTACTTATGAAATGACAATCACCCCCATCATTCCGGGTACAAGCCCTGTGCTGGTGGCTGTGATTTATTTCGCTTTGGTATTCGTGCTGACGATCAAGCCTAGCAAGGTCGTTGACATTGTGGGGAAATTCCTGACGCCGCTGATGGTTATTGCTTTGATTGTGCTGATCGTTGCTGGTGTTATTAGCCCTCTTGGCCCCATCTCAGAACCAGTCATCAGCAACGTAGTGGCCGAAGGTATCATTAACGGGTATCAGGCTATGGATGTACTAGGTGCTTTGGGCTTTGCTATCGTTATTTGCTCTACGGTGACAGACCGTGGATATACAGAGCATAGGGAGCGTACCCGCATCACCACGATTTCCTGCGTTCTGGCAGGTGTGCTACTGTTTATCATTTACTGTGGATTGACGTATCTGGGCGCCACCTATTCCACATTGGAGAATATTGCCAATGTGAATCAGGCAAGCCTGATCGTTACCATCACCGAGTGTTTGCTGGGTCGCTTCGGTGTTATCATGCTGGGTGTTATCGTGGGCCTTGCCTGCTTGACTACCGCCATCGGCCTGACGGCAGCGTCGGCAGAGTACTTTGAAAACATTACCCATGGAAAACTAAAATACGGTGTGGTGGTTGGTATCATCTGTGTATTCAGCGCCGTAGTCTCCAGCTTCGGCCTCAGTACTATCATCAGCATTGCTACGCCAATCCTGTGCGTGGTGTACCCGGTGATCGTGTGTCTGATTTTGCTGAGCTTTTTCAAAAAGAAACTGTGCAACCGCAATGTTTACAAGGGTGCAGCGCTGGCGGCTTTTATTGTCAGCCTGCTGACCATCGCTGTGAGCTACGGCCGGCCGTTCCAGTTCATCGATGTGCTGCCGCTATCGGAATATCAGCTCAACTGGATCATTCCGGCTGTGGTCGGTGGCATTATCGGTGCGTTGATCCCGGATAGGACGCAGCAGACATGACTTGAACCGAATTCTTCCAACTCTCCGGATGCGCCAGTTCCGTGGAAGCGGACTGGCGTATCTAACTTTATCAGAATATGATGACTCCTCAAATAATACAGGGACGGCTGCAGCATACGCTGTGGCCCTCCCTGTATTATTTGAAGAGATTTTATCTAATCTGTGCGATTGTTGCCCATTAGGATGATGCACAATTGCACAAAGATCATAGACATAAAGGAATTCGGTTAAAAATGCTTCTCTTGCAATAGCGTCTGCATTTTTCCTTAAAATGGTTGCCTTTACACACCGAGCATCTTTGATTACAGCGTGATCATTTTTGAGCCGTGTTGGCGTCGATCCACTCCTGCAGCTTATCCTTTGGCACCACGATGCGATTTCCAATCTTCAACGCAGGAAAGCCCTCACTGTGAACTAACTCATACGCTCCGGCGCGGGAGATGCCTAGCACCGCCGCCACCTGTACGACGTTCAGCATCAGGGGCAACTCGTCGAAACTCTTATAGATACACTCGTTCATTCAGTTCTCCTTTGAATCGTTTTGCGCCGCTTACAAGTTCATACCGCCCATGCCTTGGTTCTGCTCATCCTCGTGGTCGTTCCATTTGTGGCCCATGGCCATCTTCTTTTCCCGCAGGCGCTGCAGGCGCTTGTGGTCGATCCGGATGCCTGTGGGCGCTGTGGGATGCGGCGCGTTATCTCGGAAAATGTTGCCCATATGGTGCAGCAGCCGTGTGGCGGATAGCAGAATGCTGGGGGGCGGCAAATCCTCCTGCCGTTCCATGCGGTCGAGAAAATATCCGGCGTAGGCGTGGCCGTTCCGCTCCGCCACAGAAAACCAGTATTGGGCGGATTCCTTATCTTTGGGGACACCATCCCCCATGAGGTAGAGCTTTCCCAACAGATACTGTGCGTAGGGATTGGCTTGTTCCGCTGCCTGCCGCAAGTACGTCGCCGCTTGTGCGGGATCTTTGGAGATATTCTCTTCGGTCAGATACTCCTTGCCCAAGCGGTAGGCAGCGTACTCGTGACCACTGTCCGCTGATTGTTGCAGCCAGTAGAGACCTTTCGCGGGATCGTGGATATTAGGATCATCCGAGAGGTACAGTTTCCCCAAGGCATACTGCGCGTCAGGCAATTCTTGTGCCGACACCTCCAACCAGCGTTTTGCCTGCTCTGCATCCGGCACCAGCAGGCCACCATCACGGAACAGTAGGCCCATGATATATTGTGCGTGAGGGTCACCGTGGTGAGCGATCTGCTCCAGCTCCGCAGCGGCGTTGTCCCGTTCCTCCAGCGGTGTGCTTTCGTCAGCAATGTTTTTCCGCAGTTCCCAGCAGTCATAGGACATACTGCGGTCATCTATCTGTTCATCTTCCTGCGCTAAGGCTGTATCCTCGAAGGACATTCGGGCTTGGCGGATATGCTCCGCCTCCTGAATGACCGCGTTCTTGATCTGGCGGAACTCTTTCTGCTGTGACAACGGGGGACGCTGCCGTTGCTGTTCCGAGTAGTAATCGTTGAGCTGGCATTGAAGTTCCCACCACTTTTGGTAACACTCATTGACCGTGGGCAGCTTCTCCATGGCGTCCACTACCTCGTCCGCCAGTTGTCTCAGAGACTTCGGCAGGTATCCGTAGACCTTCTTCCCCTGTACGTCATCCAATTTTTGTGACAGCTCCCAGAACTTTTGCTCCGCAGTCGGACAGATGCAGAGACCATCCCGCATACGCTGCGCCAACTCCAGCATGGCTTGCCGGGTCTGACGTACCAGCTCGTCACGGGATGCACTTTTCTCCTCGTAGAGATGCAGCAGTTCCTGCTGAAAAATCTGATTGGTCAGCGTGGACTTGATCTGACGGATACCATCTCTATCCAGATACGCCTGCCCCGGTGTCGCCGACCACGCCATCATGTGAACATGGGGATGATTACCCTCATTATGGAAGGCAGCGTACCAGCGGAAGTCCTCCGGCTTGATGTTCATAGCGGCAGCGATGTCGTTCCTATGAGTGCGCAGAAGTGTGCGCCACGCCGCTGCGTTGTCGTAGCCCAGCCGTGCGGCATCCTCCCGCTTCAGAGAGATGATGTGCGTCCACACGTTGCCGGTGTAGTGTTCCAGTTCGTCTATGGCCGTGTCCAGCGACACATGATCCGCATCGCCGAACAGGCCGTGACTGCCCAGCCGCTCTGCTCTGGGACGGGTGGCGATGTACTTGGCGTAGCCCTCGGTGGACTGCACACGGTTCCAGTTTTGCTCCAGTGCCAGCGTAATGAAGGACGAAGCGTTGGCTTTGGTGGGCGCGGCTTTGTAGTCGTCGTACTCCAACAACTCTCGCGTGTCAGGAAAATCCTTCACCAACTTTTGAATAAGCTGCTTCTGCTTGCGTGTAGGCGGTCGGTCATCCGGCACGACCTCCACACGCTCGCGGGTGGCAATGTAGTTCAGATATCCGCTGGCGTTCTGCCCGCTGCCGCATTTGATGTAGGGACTTTTGACGATCAGCCGTGCCATTCTTCGTTCTCCAGTTCACGAAGCTTTTGCTCCATCCGCAGGCGACCGTTGGTGTGCTTGACCGCCGCGATGCTCTTGGCCCGTTCTTGACGCAGTACCGATTCGTCCACGTTGACACTTTGCAGCAGGATGGAGATGGCCATGTCCATCTCCACCGTTTGCTTGTAGAGAATGGACGCCATGCGATCTTCCAGCAGCTTCAGCCGCCCATCGATGGCGGTCTGTATGGCCAGCGGCAGCGTGGTGCTGTTCTCCGCCGCCAGCGTATCTGCGTAGAAGTTCACGGCTTTTTCCACGAATTCATTCTTACTGCGGCAGCGGTCGGTCTTGTACCAGTGCTCTAATTTTTCCGCCGTTTCCGGCTTCATGCGGAAATTTAATCTATCTTTGCTTTCACTCATATTTCCTCCAAATTGTCATAAGGCACGCTGAAAGTCCCGTCAAACCTGTCGTTGTGGGGACTAAGACGCCAACCTTGGTAAAACCCCGCTCAACAGGCGCCATTTCCGACTCCGCCGAAAACCCTCGTAAACTGTCCGCACTGCGGGCAGATGTGAGCAGGCGGAGCGGCGGTAACGACGCCAGCCTTTTATCCTGCTTCTCCTTTCGTCCTCCGCAGAGCCGAGAAAGCCCCCGAAAATCCGCCCGAAAGCGGCTCGAAATCCCTCGCCGGGGCAGGGACGCTGCCCTACCCCGAAGGAGGCCATACAGCGGCTCACAGGGGCGAACATGGGGGTTCTTCAGTCTGCTCTGCCAGTTGCTGCTGTACCTGTTGGCGCTCGGCGGCAGCTTCGGCAAGGTACAATTGATGCTGTGTGTACCACTCTATTGCTTCTCGGATAGGGCGAATGTGGTAACGCAGGTTGCCATTTTTCTTCAGTCCATTCTGCATGATGACCGACGTCGGCTCTGCGGTGATGAGTCCCTTTTCTACCAGCCCAGCCACATAACGCTTGACGGAACTTTTGCTTTTGCCGATGGATTTTCCAATCGTCTCGTAGCTGGGCCAGCATTCATGTGTCTCACGGTTTTCCAAACGCAGCAGCAGAGCATAGACGGCCAGTTCACCGGTTGTCAGATGCAGAGAGAATATTTCGTTGGGCAGCGGCGTGAAGTTTTTCGGCTTGTTGTTCTGTAAGTTCAATAAACACCTCCAGTTCTTGTTGACATGATCGTGCGAATGATGTAGACTTATATTACAAATCTGATTCATATGTCCCGCGAATAAAGGGTAACAGATTTTGTTATTTTTGTCAAGTCACATCAACCACATAAATATCATGTGTCTAAAGCGAGGGAGTATTATGCGAGAGAAATTCAAGACCTGCATTTCAAACGGCAGGGAACGATATTGGGATGGACAAGAGAGAAGCGTCGCTTTTCCTGAGAGCCTGCTGGACTTTCTCTATTGGGATATGAAAAAGGTAGAAGCAGACTTCCATAAGCTTTCTATGATAGCACAACGGGAATGTGCAACTGTTGAAACAATACTTTCTTATTTTACGGGGAATAAAGCTTACTTCGGTTTGCTGTTATGGAGCTGGCAGCACCGCCGCCCGTGTGAAAGTGTCGAGCAATGGATGCGGCAGTTAGAGGCGATGCCAAAGAAATTAGCGCGGCTCCAGCGGCAGGCTTTGGATCTTTTTGACCATGTGCTGAATACGGATTTGGACAAGCAGACACCGGAACAGCGGATGGCAGCGTATTATGCAGATAATCCGGAGTACTGCATCTTGGTCTACAAGTTCCAGCCGCAAAGATTATATTATGAGATGTACGACGGTGACACATTTGCGGAGGTGCTGTATCCGGACAGTATTTACGACCTCATTGACTACCACCTGAAGGAGTGCATTCGACGCGGTGTGAAGCTGCGGAAGTGCAAGAACTGCGGACGGTACTTTGTGGTGTCAGGTCACGGCGGCGCGGAGTATTGCGACCGGTCGTTCAATGGCGGACGTACCTGCAAGGAAACAGGTGCGGTGCGGGTGTGGACGATTAAGCATAACGAGGATGAGCTGTTTCGGGAGTACCGCCGGGAGTACAAGAAGCGGTTTGCCCGTATCCGCACAGGCCGCACCACGAAGGAGCAATTCTACGCATGGAGCGAGCAGGCCAGAGAGAAAAAGGAAGCCTGCGAGACCGGCAAGCTTCCGCGCGTGGAGTTTATCGAGTGGCTGAAGGAAGACGAGGTGTGACCGTCGGTCACGTTTTTCTTTGATTACAGCGTGGTCATTTTTGAGCCGCCACAGGTGCGGTGCTTTTGCCAACTGAGCAAGAGCCTCGCATGGTTGAAACGCAGGATAGCGATTCTCCTCAAAAGGGGGCTTGCAAATTTACAGGGTACCGATATAATGGAAAAAACGGCGCTGCAAAAGAAGGAGGGGGATCATTGTGGCGATCACTGTGAAAAAGCGGCGATTTGGCATCACAAAAGCAGGTGAACCGGTAGATGTCTATACGGCAAAAAGTGATGTGTTGTGTGTGGAGTTGCTGGAATATGGTGCAACGATCCGGTCATTGCTGGTACGGAATGGCGACGGTTGGACGGACGTTGTACTGGGCTATGACACGCTGCGGGAGTACGAGGAAAACGATGGCTTTGTGGGAGCGTGTATCGGCCGGGTAGGCAACCGCATCGGCAGCGCGTGCTTTCAGCTGAACGGCAGGACGTATCCGCTGGCCAAAAACGATGGAGAAAACCATCTTCACGGCGGCGTGCGGGGATTCGACAAATGCGTCTGGACGGCAGAACCGCTGGAGGATGGTGTGCGGTTCTGCAGGATGTCGCCGGACGGCGAGGAGGGTTATCCCGGCACACTGTCCGCAAGCGTCAGTTACCGGCTTCAGGGCCATACGCTGGTGATGGAGTATGAAGCCTCATCAGATCAGGATACACTGTGTAGCCTGACCAACCATAGCTATTTCAACCTCAACGGAGGCGGCACGGTGCTGAACCATACGCTGCGGATCGCGGCAGATGAATTTTTGGAAACCGACAGCGCTGTACTGCCCACGGGGCGACATTTGCCGGTAGGGGGAACGCCCTTTGATTTCCGTGAGCCGAAGCCGGTGGGACAGGATATCGGGCAGGACGATTCGCAGCTGCGAAACGGCTGCGGGTACGATCATAACTTCTGCCTGACCGGAGAACATGCGGCGGTGCTGTATGGCGATATCTCCGGCATTACCATGACGGTGGACACCACCCTGCCCGGTATGCAGCTCTATACCGCCAACAACCTTGGCCGGCGTCAGGGAAAGGGCGGCATGGTTTATCAGCCCCGCTGCGCGCTGTGTCTGGAGACGCAGTATTTTCCCAACGCCATGGCCTGTCCGGGCTTTGAAAAGCCCATTCTGCGGGCGGGCGACGTGTGGCGCAGCCGCACCGCGCTGACATTTTCCATAACGTAAAGCAAATGCCTGACCGTCGTGGTCAGGCATTTGTTTTTATATTTCATCCAAAAAATCCTTCACAAAGTAGAAGGCGCAGCCCATCAGCGCGGCGTATTTTCCATGGCGGCTCAGCCGCAGATAGCTGCTGTCGGCGTCGAACTGGTCATACTCCCTCAAAAACCGGCGCAGATACGGCATGTACGGTTCCAGAAACGTGGACATAAAACCACCGATCACGATATCGCAATTCAGTACCATGCGGATGTTGTGGATACCGATGGCCAGATGCATCAGGTAATCATCCAGCAGAGCACGGTAGCGCTCGTTTCCGGCATCTACGCCCGCAAAGAACTCCCGCAGGGTGATCCCCAGCTGATCGCTGAGCCGCATGGCGGAGCAATAGGCCTCCAGGCAGCCGGAATTGCCGCAGGCACAGGCCAATCCTCCCGGCTCCACACACATGTGGCCAAACTCGCCGCTGCGATTGTTGCAGCCGGTAAAGGGCGCGTTATTGACCAGCACCGCGCCGCCCACGCCATCCTCCAGGGACAGAAAGGCGATGCTGGTATCCGATGGGGAGCTGAACCATTCACCGAAGCCGCCGCTGGTACCGTCGTTCTCTGGATAGACTTTATAGGGAATTTTATTCAACAGCCGGGACAGGGGAACGTGGTACATGCCCAGCGTGGGAGCGAACAGTATCTCCTGTCCATCTGGCGACAGCATGGCGGCAATGGTAACGCCTACGCCCAGCAGGCGGCTGCGATCCACCTGCTGTTCATTGAGGAAGCTCTCCAGCTCCGCCGCCAGAAACGCATCGTAGCTGTCCTCCTCCAGCGCATGGGTATGGTGCACATCCTTGAAGCCTCGCTGGTTGCACTTCAGATCTGTCAGAATGAACCGCAGCCGGTGCACGGTGATAGATATGCCCACCGACAGCCGCGCATCCGGGATCACGGACAACTGCTTGGCAGGGCGACCGCCAGAGGAACGCTGTGCGCCGGTATAGTCGATCAGACCGGCCTCCAACAGTTCCGACAGATTCTGATAGACGGTCGGCAGACTCAGATTCAGGTCGTTGGCGATCTGCTGCTTGGAGCAGGGTGACGGCGCGGCATAGAGGTAATGATAGATACTGCTGCGGGTACGCCGCCGGCGGTCGGTGGGGGTAACGGTTAAAACAGGCTGGTCAGTCATACGGATACTCCTTATGGTATATCGGCTATTTTGCAAATAGACTACCATCAACTTTTAGAAAAGTCAATAGAGGCACTTTTTTGAAACGCCTGATTTTTTGGCACAATTCCCAAAGAAATAAAATGATTTTCTGGATAGAATGGGGAAAATGGGAACGTACAGCTTTTTGTAATTGACTTTTATAAAAATGGATTATAAAATAAAATTGGCAACGGAAAGAAAGCCAAATATGTCCGTCAGGACGATTATTTTGAAAGGAAGAACAGTTATGAAGAAGTTTCTTGCACTACTGCTGGCCCTGGTCATGACGCTGAGCCTGGTGGCCTGCGGCGGCGACACCCCCGCCAACAACGAGAATACCGACAATGACGGCGCCCAGACCGTGGGCATTTCTATGCCGACCAAGTCCCTGGAGCGCTGGAACCGTGACGGCAGCTACCTGAAAGAGCAGTTTGAGAAGGCCGGCTACAATGTGCTGCTGACCTACTCCGACAACGACAACAACCAGCAGAACAACGACATCGCCAATATGCTGGCCGAGAACATCGACCTGCTGATCGTGGCGGCCATCGACGGTGAGGCGCTGGCCCAGACACTGGCCGACGCCAAGGATCAGAACGTCCCCGTTATCGCCTACGACCGCATGATCACCAACTCCGACGCTGTGAACTACTACGTCTCCTTTGATAACTACACCGTCGGCGTACTGCAGGCCCAGTATGTGATCGACAAGCTGGATCTGGCCAACGCCGGTGACAAGACCTACAACATCGAGTTCACCGCCGGTGACCCCGCCGACAACAACGCCGGTTTCTTCTTCAACGGCGCCTATGATACCCTGAAGACCTACATTGACGCCGGTACCCTGAAGATCCCCTCCGGCAAGACCACCTTCGAGCAGGTCGCCACTCCCGCATGGTCCACCGACACCGCCATGGAGAACTTCCAGAACACCCTGGCCTCCTATTACAGCGACGGCACCGTGCTGGACATCGCCCTGTGCTCCAATGACTCCACCGCCATGGGCGTTGCCAAGGCCATCACCTCCGACTATGCCGGCTCCAACACCCCGCTGGTCACCGGCCAGGACGGCGATATCGCCAACCTGCAGAACATCGTTGACGGCGTGCAGACCATGACCGTTTACAAGAACGTGGCCGACGAGGCCGGTGTCACCCTGGTGCTGGCACAGGCCCTGCTGGCCGGTGAGACCATCGACGCCTCCCTGTGCGACAAATTCGCTGTCGAGGCTGCCTGCAACACCACCGACTACTCCAACGGCACCACTGCCGCCACCTCCTTCCTGCTGGTCCCCTACTCCATCGATGCCGAGAACCTGCAGCTGCTGGTGGATACCGGCAACTACGCCTGGGACGCTGACAACAAGTATCTGGTGTCCACCGCTTCCTGACGAAGCCGTGCAGGCACGATAAACCATACATAATACAATAGCGGGAGGCGAGGCACAGCCTCGCCTCCCGCTGCTGATGATCTGAAACGCAATACCACCCCTCATATCAAACAGGCAAATCAGAAGGAGGGCGAACGCTTTGGCTGACAACATTCTCGTAATGAAAAGCATTACGAAGGAATTCCCCAATGTAAAAGCGCTGGACGACGTGAACCTTGAGGTGCGCCGCGGCGAGATCCACGCCCTGGTGGGCGAAAACGGCGCGGGTAAATCCACGCTGATGAATGTGTTATCCGGCACATATCCCTATGGAAGTTATACCGGCGAGATCATCTATGACGGTGAACCCTGCCGGTTTCGCACGCTGAAAGACAGCGAAGAGAAGGGCATCGTCATCATCCATCAGGAGTTGGCCCTGATCCCGGAGCTGTCCATCGGCGAAAATATGTTTTTGGGCAACGAACGAAAGACCCGGCTCGGCACCATCAACTGGGACCGTACCTATCATGAGGCCCGGCAGCATCTGGATCAGGTAGGTCTGAAGGAAAACGAGCATACCCTCATCAAGGACATCGGCACCGGCAAACAGCAGCTGGTGGAGATTGCCAAGGCGCTGGCGAAAAAGGTCAAGCTGCTGATCCTGGATGAGCCTACCTCTTCCTTGAACGAGGAGGACTCCCGCCTGCTGCTGGATCTGCTGCTGTCCTTCAAAGAGCAGGGAATGACCTCCATCATCATCTCCCATAAGCTCAATGAGGTGGCCTATGTGGCGGATCGTATCACCGTGCTGCGTGACGGAACCTGCATTGAGACCATCGACAATGAAAACCGCGCGGTGGATGAAGATCGTATCATCCAGGGCATGGTAGGCCGCGAGCTCAGCGACCGATTCCCCAAACGACAGCCCAACATCTCCGACGAGATCGGTCTTGAGGTGCGCAACTGGACGGTACATCACCCCATCTATCAGGAAAAGGTGGTGGATGACAATATCTCCTTCTATGTCCGCAAAGGCGAGATCGTGGGCTTCTCCGGCTTGCAGGGCGCGGGCCGTACAGAACTGGCCATGAGTATCTTCGGTCACTCCTACGGCACCAATATCACAGGTCAGATTTTCATTGACGGCAAGGAGGTTCACCTCAATAACGAGCGGCAGGCCATCGACGCGGGCCTGGCCTATGTTACGGAGGATCGCAAGGGCAACGGCCTGGTGCTTCCTATGCATATTTCAGTAAACACCACCATGGCCCGGCTGGACAAGGTGTGCAGTAAGCGCGGTGTCATCGACGTGACACGCGAGAACAACGCGGCGGAGGAATACCGCCAGAAGCTCAAGACGAAAACACCCTCCGTGACCCAGGAGGTGGGCAATCTTTCCGGCGGCAACCAGCAAAAGGTGCTGCTGGCCAAATGGATGTTTGCCGACGCGGATGTGCTGATCCTGGACGAGCCTACCCGCGGCATCGACGTGGGTGCCAAGTATGAGATCTACTGCATCATGAACGATCTGGTGGCCCAGGGCAAATCCGTTATCATGATCTCCTCGGAGCTGCCGGAGATTCTGGGCATGTGCGACCGGATCTATGTCATGAACGAGGGCCGCATGGTGGCGGAAATGACCGCAGCGGAAGCCTCACAGGAAAAGATCATGACAGCCATCCTGAAATCTGAAAAAGCACAAGAGAGCGAGGGAGAAGCGCAATGAAAGTGAACCAATTCATCAAAAAATACACCATGGTCATTGCACTGGTGCTGGTGTTCATCCTGTTTGCCGTGCTGACCAAGGGCCGTCTGCTGTACCCCCAGAACATGTCCAACCTGATGCTGCAGAACTCCTACGTTCTGGTGCTGGCCTGCGGCATGCTGCTGTGTATTCTGACCGGCGGCAACGTGGATCTGTCCGTGGGCTCCACCGTGTGTCTGGTGGGCGCCATCGCCGCCCAGCTGCTGGATAAGACCAGCGTACCGGCCATCGTGACCATCATCATCTGCCTGGTGGTGGGCGCGGCCATCGGCGCGTGGCAGGGCTTCTGGATCGGCAACGTCCACATCCCGCCCTTTATCTGTACGCTGGCCGGTATGTTCCTGTTCCGCGGCATCGGCCGTGTCATTCTGGACTCCAAGACCGTAGCCATCAAGAATGAGACCTTCCTGAATGTGTTTGCCTCCTATATCCAGATCCCCGGACTGGATGACGGCAGCGTCAAATGGTCGGCGCTGATCGTCGGCATCCTTGTGGCGGCGGCGCTGGTGATTATGTTCTTCCGCAACCGTATCGTCAAGGCAAAGAAGGGCTATGCGCTGGAGGCCATGGCGCCCGCCCTGATCAAGACGGTGGTCATCGCCGTTCTGGTGGTGGTGTACAGCTGGAAGCTGGCCAACTACAAGGGCATCCCCATCATGCTGCTGTGGGTGCTGGCGGTGTGCTTCATCTACGCTTTCATCACCAGCAAGACCGCCTTCGGCCGCTACTTCTACGCGGTGGGCGGCAACGAAAAGGCCACCAAGCTCTCCGGCATCGACACCAAGAAGGTCTACTTCATGGCCTATGCCTCCATGTCCTTCCTGGCGGGCCTGTCCGGTCTGCTGATGGCGGCCCGTATCGGCTCCATCAACGGCGATACCGGTACGTCCTTTGAGATGGATGCCATCGGCTCGTGCTTCATTGGCGGCGCCTCCGCTTACGGCGGCTCCGGCACCGTGGCCGGTATCTGCATCGGCGCTATCTTCCTGGGCGTTATCAACCAGGGCATGTCCATCATCGGCCTGGACAACAACTGGCAGTACATCGTCAAGGGTACTGTGCTGCTGGTAGCCGTTATCTTCGACGTGGTGTCCAACCACAAGACCGGCAAGGCGTAAAACAGAAAAAGGATACGAGTCTTTCCAAAAGAAAGGCTCGTATCCTGTACCAACAGCGTATTTTACGTCTCTGCGGGCGGTTCCTCATCGTCCCCGGGCGCATTCTCCGCACAGTATCCCTTTATCAGCGCCCAAATGCTGAGCGCCGCGAACAGCGCGCCGCAGAGGGCAAAGACCACAATGGCGATCCAGGCCGCGATCAGCGCGCCGCCGCCCTCCGGCAGCTCGCCCAGCAGCTTCCACGCCAGATAAACGAGATAGCCGCCCACGATGGCAGACAGGTAATAGGAGTTCCGTTTGCGGCGATATAACTGAGCGATCAGCTTATTTTTCATCCTTTTTGCCTCCCCATTTGATATCAAAGCCCAGAAGCTTTGCGTTTTCAAACCCCTTCATCAGCTCGCCGTAGGTGCCGATGGCAAAGGAAAACGCCGGATACTGCCGGTTCCATTCCTCCGCCAGCCGTTGGGCAAAAGCCTCCGCGGCCTCACCGCCGTGCTCCAGCGCCGCCGGGACGGTATACAGGGTAAACAGGCTTTTCAGATCGAACAGTATCACCTTCCGGCGCAGCGGACGCAGCAGTGTGCCGCAGTGCGCTACCAGCTCCGCTGCCGCGGCCTCTGCCTCGGCAGGGGAGGACAACGCGGCCAGCACCGGCCCGGCCAGCGCGGTATAGCGCCGGAAGAACGCGGGATAGTCGCTGCGGGTGAAGTGCGCAAAATAGTCGCTGAAATCCACGGGGACAAGCTGACGGACATCCATCGTTGCTACCGCCTTTTCATAAGGTGAGGGCGTATTCCGCCCGACAGTATTATACCATACCCGGCGGGGGAGACGCAACCTCTGTTCCGGAAAGAAATCATCCGAAAGGTCGTGAGAGCATGTATTTCATCGGCATTGACCTTGGCACTTCCGCGCTGAAGCTGCTGCTGGTGGATCGGCAGGGGACGGTGCTGCGTACCGTCACAAGGGAGTATCCGCTGCTGTTCCCCCAGCCCGGCTGGTCGGAACAGGAGCCTGCCCACTGGTGGCAGGCGGTGCGGGAGGGCATCCCGGCGCTTCTGCGGGGCTTTGACGCCGAAAAGGTGGCGGGCATCGGCGCAGGTGGCCAGATGCACGGCCTGGTGGCGCTGGACGAAGCGGATCAGGTGATCCGACCGGCCATCCTGTGGAACGACGGCCGTACCTTCCGGGAGGTAGAATACCTCAACGACACCATCGGCAAAGAGCGTCTGTCGGCACTGACCGCCAATATCGCGTTCGCCGGATTCACCGCCCCGAAGCTTTTGTGGATGCAGCGGAATGAACCGGAGAACTTCCGCCGGATCCGCCGCATCATGCTGCCCAAGGATTATATCAACTACAAGCTGACCGGCGTCCACTGCTGCGACTACTCCGATGCCTCGGGCATGTTGCTGCTGGACGTGCAGCACAAGTGCTGGTCACAGGAGATGCTGGATATCTGCGGCGTTACGGAGACGCAGATGTCACGGCTGTACGAGAGCTTCCAGTGCGTAGGCACACTGCTGCCGGAGGTGGCGGCGGAGCTGGGACTGCCTGTCGGTGTAAAAGTCTGCGCCGGTGCCGGCGACAATGCCGCCGCAGCGGTGGGTACCGGTGTGGTAGGCGCAGGCGGCTGCAATATCTCGCTGGGCACCTCCGGTACCATCTTCATCAGCTCGGACAAATTCGGCGTGGATCCCCATAATGGTCTCCATGCGTTTGCCCACGCCGACGGCGGCTATCACCTGATGGGCTGCATGCTGTCGGCGGCCTCCTGCAACAAATGGTTTATGGAGGATATTCTGGGCAGCGAGGATTACGCGGGACTCCAGGCCCGGATCGCCCCGGAGAAGCTGGGGCATAACCACGTCTATTTCCTGCCCTATCTGATGGGCGAGCGCAGTCCCATCAACGACACCTCCGCCCGCGGCACCTTTATCGGTATGACCATGGATACTTCCCGGGCCGATATGCTGCAGGCCGTGCTGGAGGGTGTAGCTTTCGCCATCCGGGACAGCTTTGAGGTGGCCCGTTCGCTGGGCATTGCCATCCCTCGCTCCATGATTTGCGGCGGCGGCAGCAAGTCGCCCCTGTGGCGGCAGATGATCGCCGACATTCTGGGTATCCCGCTGGATATCCCCGTTACCGAGCAGGGGCCCGGCTACGGCGGTGCTATGCTGGCCATGGTGGCCTGCGGCGTTTTTGAAAGCGTTCAGCAGGCGGCGGAGAAGCTGATCCATGTCAAGGATACAGTGCAGCCCGATCCGGAGCGTATGGCGCTGTATGAGAAGAGATATCAGCAGTTCAGGCAGATCTATCCCGCCTGCCGTGAGCTGTTCAAAGTGTTGGAGAGGTGAGACGATGACGATCTATTCCGTATATGACGAGGCCTTCCGTCCCTATGGCCGGGTGGTGACAGGCATACCCTGCGAAGAGCTGCTGGCCGCTATGGAGACCGTTCCCATGCCGGAGAGCGGCGTGGCCTATGAACCGGCGATACCGGCGCTGGAGCAGTGCGGCGATGCCTTTGCCGCGTTCCGTGACCAGCTCTTCGGCGGCATGCCGGTGCAGTTGGGCATGTGCTGGGGTCATAACACCCGCTTGAACTGTCTGGAGTATCACCGGGACAGTGAGTTCAATTTGGGTGCCGGGGATTTCATCCTGCTGCTGGCCAAGATGGAGGATATCCGCGACATGATGCTGGATACCGCCAGCGTTGCGGCATTCCGGGTGCCTGCCGGTGTGCTGGTGGAGGTCTATGCCACCACGCTGCACTATGCTCCCTGCCATACGGATCCGGAGAAGGGCTTCCGGGTACTGGTGGCGCTGCCCCGGGGTTCCAACACCGCCGCCCCCGCGATCCCCGTGCCGTCGGGCGAGGCGGCATATCTGACCGCCTGCAACAAGTGGTTGCTGCCCCATCCCGACAGCGACGAGGCCAGAAGCGGTGCGAAGGTCGGCCTGACCGGTATCAATATCGACATAGCCAACGATCTGTGATAGGAGGAAAATCCCATGTTTGACAACATTCCCCAAGTGAAGCTGGGCCTTGTGGCTGTCAGCCGCGACTGCTTCCCCATTGCTCTGTCCGAGCGCCGCCGGGCCGCTATTGCCAAGGCCTATGACGGAGAACTGTATGAGTGCCCCGTGACGGTGGAAAACGAGAAGGACATGCAGAAGGCTGCCGCCGATGTAAAGGCCGCCGGATGCAACGCTCTGGTGGTGTTCCTGGGCAACTTCGGCCCGGAAACGCCGGAAACGCTGCTGGCAAAGGAATTTGACGGCCCCTGCATGTTCGTAGCCGCCGCCGAGGGCGACGGTGACCTGATCAATGGCCGCGGCGACGCCTATTGCGGTATGCTGAACTGCTCCTATAATCTGGGCATGCGCCACATTCAGGCATACATCCCCGAATACCCCGTGGGCACCGCCGAAGATATCGCCCGCATGATGGCGGATTTCGTGCCGGTGGCCCGTGCCATTCTGGGTCTGCGGAACCTGAAGATCATCACCTTTGGCCCGAGACCCCAGGACTTCTTTGCCTGCAACGCTCCCATCAAGGGCCTGTATGAGCTGGGCGTGGAGATCGAGGAGAACTCCGAGCTGGATCTGCTGGTGGCCTATAAGGCCCACGCCGGTGATCCCCGCATCGACAGCGTGTGCAAAGAGATGGCCGCCGAGATGGGCGAGGGCCGGTATTACCCCGAACTGCTGCCCCGTATGGCGCAGTTTGAGCTGACGCTGCTGGACTGGGCCGAGGAGCACAAGGGTGCCCGGAAGTATGTGGCCTTTGCCGACAAGTGCTGGCCCGCCTTCCCCAAGGAATTCGGCTTTGAGCCCTGCTATGTCAACTCCCGCTTTGCCTCCCGGGGCATACCCGTCAGCTGCGAGGTGGACATCTACGGTGCTCTCAGCGAGTATATCGGCGCCTGCGTCTCTCAGGACGCCGTTACGCTGCTGGACATCAACAACTCCGTGCCCGCCCAGCTGTGGAGCGACAAGATCAAGGGTCGCTATGACTATCAGCTGACTGATACCTTCATGGGCTTCCACTGCGGCAATACCCCCAGCTGCAAGATGTGCGCCGACCGGGCCGTGAAATATCAGCTGATCCAGAACCGCCTGCTGGAGAATGGCGGTACGCCGGACTTCACCCGTGGTACGTTGGAGGGCGACATCGCCGCCTCCAACATCACCTTCTACCGCCTCCAGTGCGACAGCGAGGGGCAGCTGCGGGCCTATATCGCCCAGGGCGAGGTGCTGGATGTGCCCACCGGCAGCTTCGGCGGCATCGGCATCTTTGCCATTCCGGAGATGGGCCGCTTCTATCGCCATGTGCTGTTGCAGAAGCGCTATCCCCACCACGGCGCGGTGGCCTTCGGCCATTACGGCAAAGCGCTGTTTGAGGTATTCAAGTTCCTGGGCGTGACGGATATCGCCTACAACCAGCCCAGGAGTCTGCCCTATCCCACGGAGAATCCTTTCGCGTAAATGCTGCAACCACAAAAAATAACAGGAGAGGAGCGGATGGAATGATCCGTTCCTCTCCTGTTATTTTTGTGTGATAACATCGCCTGGCTGATAACATTTCTGATGGCGGCGGCGGTAAAGCTCACGGACGAGAAGAAATAGCCTTTCAAAACATAAATGTCAGTAACGGCGTCTCTTTGATTACAGCGTGGTCGTTTTTGCGAAGCCACGGAGCCTGACCCAAACCGTGACCCAAACTGTATGCTGGTGAAACGCTGGGCGTTGTCGGTGAGTCCGGCTGCGGCAAATCCACATTGGGCCGTACCATCTTAAAATTGATCGAGCCCACGGCCGGTCAGATCATCTACGACGGCAAGGATATCACCAATTACAAAAGCCGCCAGATGCACCCGCTGCGCAAAGAGATGCAGATCATTTTCCAGGATCCCTATTCCAGTATCGATCCTCGTAAATCTGTCATTGAGGTCATTGTTGAATATATGCTGATCCACAAGGTATATAAGAACAAGAATGACGCCTTCAAGCGAGCCGCAGAGCTGATGGATTTGGTGGGACTTGCACGCCGCTATACCAACGCCTATCCCCATGAGCTGGACGGAGGACGCCGTCAGCGCATCGGTATTGCACGCGCACTGAGCCTGAACCCGCGCTTTATCGTATGTGATGAGCCGGTCTCCGCGCTGGACGTATCCATTCAGGCCCAGATCCTCAATCTGCTGATGGATCTGCAGGAGGAGCTGAACCTTGCGTACATGTTCGTTACCCACGATCTGTCTGTCGTCAAACATATCTCCAACAATATTATGGTCATGTACCTGGGACGCTGTGTAGAGCTTGCATCCTCTGATGAGCTGTTTGAACATCCCATGCATCCCTATACGAAAGCGCTGCTTACCTCCATTCCCGAGCCCGACCTGGATCGCGCTCGTTCCAAGAAGCTGGAGGTCATCCGCGGCGAGGTCAGCAGTCCCATCGACCCGGCCCCTGGCTGTCGGTTCGCCGCACGCTGTGAGCATTGCACCGGACGCTGCTCTGCGCAGAACCCGGAATTCGTAGAAGTCACTCCCGGGCATTTCGTATCCTGCTTCTTGGTCAACGACCGCTGAACCGCCAAATATCAGATTTGTATCAAAACAGGGAGAGTATATGTATCTGACAAGTAACTTTGAGCCCCGCCGCGTTCTGGATCGCTTTGAAGACATCTGCGCTATTCCTCATGGCAGCGGCCACGAGCAGGCACTGGGCGACTGGATCCTGAAGCTGGCTAACAGGTATGGGCGAGAAGCCGTGCGGGACGATGCCGGCAACATCCTCGTTCGCATCCCGGCCACCCCCGGTTGTGAACAGGTCGCGCCCATTCTGCTGCAAGGGCATTTGGATATGGTGCTGGCGCAGGAGCCCGGTTTGGACCGTGATATGGTACACGAACCCATACATCTGGTGCTTGACGGCAGCATTCTGCGTGCCGACCGAACCACACTGGGTGCCGACAATGCCGTTGGTCTGTGCAACATGCTGGCATTGATGGATGCCGATGATCTGCGGTATCCGCCCATGGAGTTGTTGTTTACGACTCGCGAAGAGACCGGGCTTCAGGGTATCCAGGCGTTTGATATGTCTCAGATCCGCTCAAGGCGAATGATCAACATGGACATGGGCGATCCTGACTGCATGGTAATTGGCAGCGCCGGGAATGCCAAGTTCGATCTGACGCGCCGCTGTGATCACACCAGCTGTTACAGTGATGTACTGAAAATCGACATTGCCGGTCTGCGGGGCGGCCACGGCGGCCTATTGGCAGGCAAAAACCATGTCAGCGCGCTGCATATTGCCGGCAGGATACTGTGTGATCTGTGCGATCAGCAAAGCATACGTCTGGTGCGTATGGAATCCAGCCCCAGTAATATTCCCAGCTACGCAGCTCTATGGATATCGGTTCCCGATAAAGCCGCCGCAGAGGGATTGCTGGAAAAGATCACGCAGCGTCTACGTGCCGAAATGTTTGAGGAGACAAACCTTTCAATAACAGTAACCGCAGCGAAAGCCGATTCCGCCGCTTCTGTTGAGGATACACGCGCCTTGGCGGATCTCCTGCTGCTCATCCCTTATGACGTCTCCATCCGAAATACCCAACATCCTGAGTGGGTACTTGCCTCCGCACTGCTGTCACCAGCCGCGTATCAGGATGGACAATTCACCGGAACACTGGTGATCCGCGCCAACAGAGACGAGTACTTTGAGAGTATCTCTCTGCATCTGAGCACATTGTGCCGGATGACCGGTGTCACCGCCAACATGCGCGGAAAATGGATTCCCGCCTGGCCGGAGACTACCGATACCCCCTTGCAGATCGCCTGCCGAAACACGTTCCGCAGGTTGTTTGGCGGCGAGATGCTGCAAGAGGTGGAGCACGGAACCGTAGAAGTCAGCGTCATCGCCAAAGCGATCCCTGACATGGATATCGTGGGATTTGCTCCCAGATCCAGGGGAGCCCACACGCCAAAGGAATATCTGTGCCTGGACACGGTAGAACCATTCTGGAAACATCTTACCGCGCTGCTGGCCGATCTATGTGATCAATAACTGTAAACCACATCATTTTGTTTAAGAGGTAAAGCTATGATTATTCGTGTTTTAAAGGAAATCAAGCCCAATGAGTACCGTGTTGCCGCCGTCCCCGCCACTGTGACCGAGATCGTGCGCCATGGCCACACCGTTTACGTCGAAACCGGCGCCGGTATCGGCAGCGGTTACTCCGACGGCGATTATCAGGCAGCAGGAGCCATCATCGCTGAAAAGGACACCGTCTGGGAAAAGGCGCAGTTGATCTATAAGGTCAAAGAACTGTTTCCCGAAGAGTTCAAGTGGATGAACAAGGATAAGATTCTGTTCACCTATATTCACTCCAATGCCCATCCCGCAGAGACCGACTGTCTGCTGGACAGCCATGTTTCTGCCGTAGCTTATGAGGACGTGCCTGACAAGGATGGCCACTTCCCGCTGCTGCGTCCCATGAGCGAGCTTGCCGGCAAGGGAGGCTTTTTGGCCGCACTGCACTATATGCAGTCCGTGAACGGCGGCCCCGGAAAGCTGTTGGCCAATGTAGCCGGGGTGGAAAGATCTGTGATCACCTGTCTCGGCTGCGGCAACATTGGCCTTGCCGTGGCGGAGCTGGCTTGCGGCTTTGGCAATGAAGTGCGCATTCTGGACGTGAATATGAATGTCATGCTGGACGCGAAGAAGCATCTGCCTGATGTGAGCTTTATGATCTCCAACCGGGCAAATCTGGAAAAATGCCTGCGTGAATCCGATGTGATCATCAATGGTATCCAATGGGCAAAGGATCGCAAGGATCATATCATCTACCGCGAGGATCTGAAGCTGATGAAGGCCGGTGCCATGATCGTGGACGTGGCCTGTGACGATGAAGGCGCGGTAGAGACCTGCCGCAGCACAACGCACGATGATCCGGTTTACAGAGAAGAGGGCATCCTGCATTATTGTGTGGACAACATCCCCTCCGCTTTTGCACAGACCGCCTCCATCACGCTGGCCAACGCCACCTGCCCCATGCTGCTGCAGATGGCGGACAAAGGATTCAAGAAGGCTATTGAAGAGAATCCGTATCTGCGTGCCGGCATGACCTGCTATGATGGCAAACTGACGCTAAAAGAGACCGCACTGAAGCAGAACCGCCCGTGGACTGACGCCGAGAAATTGATCAAAGTCTGGTAAAATATACAATGCGGCACACGAGAAATATCCTCCGGCATTGCCGGAGGATATTTCTCAATCCTATTTCAATGTACGAAAGAAGGCTGACTATGAATGCCAACAGCAGAAACCGCTCCTTGACGCCCGCACTTTGCTGCGGCATTGCCGGCAATATTATCTGGGGCTCCAGCTATCTGTTTACACGGATCGCACAACAGGAATCCTCTCCTATGGTGCAGCTTGCCCTGCGGTTTATCCTGGCTTTTTTTCTGCTGAATCTTATGCTCCTGCTTGGGTGGGAAAAGCTTCAATTACGCGGAAAGAAACTAAAACCGCTGATCATTCTCTCCTGCGTGGAACCGGTATATTTTTTCTGCGAAAGCTATGGCATTTATTATTCTAACAGCACCTTTTCCGGTGTTATGCTGGCTATTGTCCCCATTATTGCCATTGGCCTCGGCGCGTTGGTCCTAAAGGAATACCCCACCCGGAAGCAACTCTTACTGTGTCTGATCCCTATTGTCGGCGTGATCCTTGTTACCATCGCAGGTTCAAGGTTAGGCGCCGTTCAGCCGCTGGGCGTGTTGCTGGTGCTCGGCGCGTGTCTGTTCGCCGCATTTTACCGGGTATACAACAAAGGGTCTTCTGTAGAGTTCACCGCCTTCGAGCGTTCCTACTTCGTGATCGGAATGTGCATGCTCGTGTTCACCGTTGTAGCATTTTGCAGTGTTCACGGGGAACTCTCCCCGTTTGTCGAAGCACTTCATAGCAGGAAATTCGTGCTGTCTACTGTGGTTCTCAGCGTTTTCTGTTCCGTTGCTGCAAATATTCTGGTGAATTACAGCGCGTCCGTATTGCCGATGGCAATTTTCTCCAACCTCGGCAGCCTGATCACAGTGTGCGCGATGTTTCTGGGGATCATCTTCCTGAAAGAGCCTGTCAATGCGATGAGTCTGCTGGGCTCCAGCATGGTATTGGTCGGTTTATTCCTTATTGCACGCACCAGCAATACCTCACTTCAAGGCCGTCATTCAGGCAATTCGGATGTGTCGCGGCGAAAGCCATGATCTTCGTTCCCATTTCGCCTAAACAAGCAGCGGTTTGCCAGGCCAGCCGCGAGCCGCTGTTCATTGCTAAGAATGGATACGGTGATCTGGTGGTCATGAGCATTGATGCGGAGCATAGAACTGTTGTCATTGTTACTGTGCGCTATTCTGCCAGTCAATTCTGGTCGCGGTTGATCCACACGCGGCAGGTTCAAGACGCCTGCAAGGTCAGCGTGGTATAACAGCAAAAAAAGTCAGGCCTCTGGGAATTACCCGGAGGCCTGACTTTTTATAGGAGAGCGGATGGCTCAGTCGCAATCCAGCTCTTTCAGGGCGGTATATGCCACGTCGCAGCACTTGGCAATATCGCCAGAGGGGGTAAACTCTTCCGGGCAATGGCTGCGGCCGCTTTTGCTGGGGGCAAAAAGCATACCCACATCCGTTACCTGAGAGATGAACATGGAATCATGTCCGGCGCCGCTGGACAGCATCTTCAGCGGCAGTCCGTTTTCACGCAGTCCTTGGGACAATGCGGCGGTGACTTTTTCGGACAGGTGGACGGGAGCCACTTCCATCAGGCCGACGTTCTCGGTCTGATAACCCTCCGTCTGCAGCTGCGCCAGCAGCTTTTCCACCGCGCCAAAAACGGTGTCGATGGACGCCTGGTGGGGAGAGCGGCACTCCACCGACATCTCCACCTTGCCGGGAACCACATTGGGTGCGCCCGGCTCCACGTGGAGGGAGCCGCAGGTGGTCACGGTACCGTCATTCAGCTCACGGGCCATTTCATCCACGAGGCGCACGATCTTCATGGCCGCCACAACGGCGTCAAGACGCAGGTGCATGGGGGTCGTTCCGCCGTGGTCGGGCCGGCCTGTGAGGATGAGCTTCTTGGTGCGGATGCCCACGATGGTGTCCACGATGCCGACGGACAGGTTTTCGCTTTCCAGCACCGGGCCCTGCTCAATATGGGGCTCGATGAAATAGGCCCAGCTGGTCTTATCGCGTTTTACCTGGGGCAGGTCATCCGGCGTCAGGCCGTAGGTCTTCATGACATCATAGGCGGTGACGCCGTCGTTGTTCGTCAGCTGCTTCAGATAGTCCGTCTCCAGCAGGCCGGACAGCGCCTTGCCGCCCAGGATACCGGAGCCGAAGGAGTTACCCTCTTCCTCCACAATGGCGATCACCTCAAAGGGGTGCCGCAGAGAAAGGTTGTCCTCCTGCATCATACGGGCCAGTTCCAGGCCGCAGATGATGCCCATGGCGCCGTCGTATTTGCCGCCATTACGGACGGAGTCCAGGTGGGAGCCCACAGCGATGGCCGCCAGGGAACGATCTGTGCCCTCCTTCCGGCCGATCAGGTTTCCCATGGGATCCAGGCGGACGGACAGGCCCGCCGCCTCGAGCTCTTGCTTCAGGTATGCCTGGGCGGCTCGGTACTCGGCGGTATAGGACAGGCGGGTAATGCCTGCGCCGGGCGTTGCGTTGAACTGCGCCAGCGCTTCGACCGTCTGCTCAATACGGGATCGATTTGCAAAAGTCATGGTATCACTTCCTTACTTGATGGGCCGCACCATCTTGCCGTAGCCCGGCTGGCCCACGACCTCGCCGTTTTCGGCCACGACGGTGCCGCGCACCATGGTCAGCACAGGCGCACCCTTGATGGCAAAGCCGTTGAAGGGGCTGTGCTTCACCACAGAGTGGAACTTGGCCGCGTCGACGGTGTATTCCTTGTCCAGATCCATCAGCACCACATCGGCATCGGCGCCCACTTGCAGCGTGCCCTTCTTTGGGAAGATGCGGAACAGCTTGGCGGGATTCTCGCACATGACCTCCACCAGCTTCTGCATGGTGATCCGGCCCTTGTTGACGCCCTCGGTCAGCATGACGGGCAGAGAGGTCTCCATGCCCAGCGCGCCGTTGCCGGCCTGCCAGATATCGGCCCAGCCCTTTTCCTTGTTTTCCTTGGTATGGCCGCCGTGATCGGAGCCGATGGTGTCGATCTTACTCCCGGCCAGCTGCTGCCACAGGATATCCGTCCGCGCCTTTTCACGGGCGGGAGGCGCAAATTTCATATAGGGGCCGATCTTGGGGCCATCCTCCTTGCAGAGAGCCAGGTAGTGGGGGCCGGTCTCACAGTGGACGTTGTGGCCTTCTGCCTTGGCCTGGTTGATGATGTCCACCGCGCCGGGGTTGCTGGCGTGGACGATGATCAGGCAGCATTCGGGGTCGCTGTTGAGGTAGATGGCTCTGCGGACGGCCTCGTTCTCCTGGAACTCGGAGCGGGAATCCAGATACGCGGTGATGTCTTTCCGGCCCTGGGCCTTCAGGTGCTGCTCCTCGATATGGATCAGCGCGTCGTTCTCGGCGTGGACGCCGATGGTGGAATCCATCTCCTTGATGGCCCGGAAGATCTCCAGCAGGGAGCCGTCGTCCGCCACATCGAACATGTCGGGGACGGAGCCTGCCATCATGGCCTTGAAGCCGATGCAGCCGGCGTCGTTGATCTTGTACATCTCCTCAAGATTGCCGGGCACCGCGCCGCCATACAGGCCGTAGTCCACCATGAAGGCACTGCCGGCCCGCTCTTCCTTCTTCTTGAAGTTTTCCAGCGTAGTGGAGGGCGGCATGGACAGGGGCATCTCCAGCACGGTGGTGATGCCGCCCACGGCAGCACCGCCGGAGTCCAGCTCGTATTTGCCCAGTTCCGGCTGGCCCATGTCGATGATATGGACATGCTCGTCCACCACACCGGGCATCGCGTACTTGCCGGCGGCGTCGATGACTTTGGCCGCGCCCTCGTCCAGCAGATCCCTGCTGACCGCGGCGATCTTTTCGTCGCGGATGTAGAGGTTCCCTTCGATGATCTCCTGACTGGAAACGATCTTCGCATTTTTGATCAATACATCAAACATAACACGTCTCCTTCTCTTGTTGATCTTTTCTGCGGAACAGCCCGTTTTACAGGTTTGACTCGGACATGTGCATGGACGTTATTTTCCAGCGTCCATCCACTTTTCTTGCCGCGCCGCTGATCCGCAGCTGATAGTGATGCTGCTCTCCTTCGGCCAGCTCGCTAAAGTACTGCGCCGTTTTCATCAGCACCTTCCGCGCCGTCTGCACATTGCCCTCGCCTTCCGGAGAGAAGGCGCAGCCCGTCATGTCGCCGTACCAGCGCTGCAGTCTGTCCTTCTGCGGCACATCCCACACCAGGACGGCGGTGGTGATAAAGTCGCCGTAGTCGTCACTGCAGTGGATCCTGAGCTGGTCGAAATTGAACCGCTGGCTCATGGAGGGACTGCAAATCGAACAGCCGAAAGCCCACCGTCCAGTGACGGGATTGACCACAGTCTGAGCAGGGAAAATGGGTGGAAACCATTGAAAACACTGGTTTTTTGCCGTGTTCTGTGGTATAATATTTGCATGGAAAACAGAGAAATGCGGACAAGCAACACGGAAGAAATGGTGACCATTTCCCGTGCGGAATATGAGCGATTTCAGGAGCAGGTGCAGGTCATCACCAGTCTTACGCTGCAGAATGAGTGGCTGCTGGAGCAGCTGAAGCTGTCCAAAAAGAAGCTGTTTGGCCGTTCTTCGGAGCAGGCGGAGCAGATGGTCATCATGGATCAGCTGAGCCTGACCATGAACGAGCTGGAGGCCTATGCCTTCGGCACAAAGGCCGCCACGGAGAAGCAGATCGCCGTGAAAGCGCATGAGCGCAAGCGGCAGTCCGGCAATGTGCTGGATGTCGTTCCTGAGGGTACTCCCACCGAGGTAGTGGAGCACCGTTTGCCGGAGAATGAGCGAATCTGCGCTGCTTGCGGCAGCGAATTGATTGAGATCGGCAAGGATGTGCGTCGGACGCTGCAGATGAAGCCGGCAGAGTTCTGGGTTCGCGAGGACGTATACTACACCTACGCCTGCAAGAACTGTGAGCAGGAGACTGGCGAGGCCAACATTGTAAAGACGGCGAAGAAACTCGCATTGCTGCCCGGCAGCTTTGCCTCCGCGGAGGCAGTGGCGTATCTGGCAACACAGAAATTTGTCATGTACTCTCCGCTGTACCGGCTGGAACAGGAATTTAATCGTCAGGGATTGAAGCTGTCCCGGCAGACCATGGCCAACTGGCTGCTGAACGTCTCGGAGAAATGGCTGCGGCCGGTCTACGATACACTGCATGAACAGCTCTGCAGGGAGTCGGCGCTGCACGCGGATGAAACAACGCTGCAGGTGCTGAAAGAACCGGGGCGTTCCTCCACCAGCAAGTCCTACATGTGGCTGTACCGCACCAGCGGCTGCGCAAAACAGGCTATTGTGCTGTATGAGTACCAGCCTACGAGAAAAGCGGAGCACGCCGAGCGTTTCCTGCAAGGCTTCTCAGGCTGGCTGCACGCGGATGGCTACCAGGGATACCACAAACTGCCGGGCAATGTTCGTGTGGTAGGCTGTTGGGCACATATGAGGCGAAAATTTGACGAGGCACTGAGTACCCTGCCGCAAGAGAAAAGGAAGGATTCTCCCGCGGCCATGGGCGAATGGTATTGCTCACAGCTTTTCAAGCTGGAGCAGGCGTTTGCAGAGCTGACGCCGGAGGAGCGATATGAAAAGCGGCTGGAGCAGGAGAAGCCTGTTTTAGACGCGCTGTTGTCATGGGCAAATGAGATGCAGGCAAGAACCGCGCCGAAGTCTGCGTTGGGAAAGGCCATTCACTATCTGTTGGGGCATTGGCCGTATCTGACGAGGTATCTGGAGGATGGCCGTCTGGAGCTGAGCAACAACCGTGCCGAGCGCAGCATTAAGCCATTTGTGATGGGCAGAAAGAACTGGCTGTTTGCCAATACGCCCGGTGGTGCGCAGGGCAGCGCCGTGATCTACAGCCTGATGGAAACGGCGAAGGAAAACAGCTTAGATCCGTACCGCTATTTGCTGTGGGTCCTGCAAAACGCACCGCAACTGAGCGAAGAGGATGCCGCATGGGCTGAAAAGCTGCTTCCCGCGAGAGCCCCGAAAGAATGCTATATGCCTCATAAATAAAAGACCGCCATCTCGGTGAGCTGCTGCTCACTTTCAGATGGAGGCCTTTTATTCGCGGCTACGTTTGACGGTTACGTTCAAATTCTGTGGCCGCGGTAAGCCGGAATAGAGTACAGTCCGATCACTGAAACTGCGGCTGTTATCTGTGGCCCTTTTGCTCGCGCAATTCATTCTTGCCGGCCTGCAGGTGGTGCCGCATGAGCTGTTCGGCCAGGTTCGCATCGTCCGTTATCAGATCCTGCACCAGCTGGCAATGACTCTCTCTTTTCTGCGGGTCACGGTTCATGAAAAAGCTGTTGACCTGGTAAAACCGGCCTACATTCATTACCTTTTTATGGGTCTCGATCAACAACTCACAATTACTCAGAGAAACCAGCTGACAGTGAAAATCCACGTCAGCCTGCCAATATTCCATAACATCCGCTGTGGCGTCCACGTTCCGGGCGCTCTCCATCAACGCCTCATAATGACTGCGTACCGTCTCGCCGCAGATCAAGCGCACCGCCTCGGATTCCAGCGCTTCGCGCATGATCAATGTACCGTATATATCCTCTTTCTGAATTGCTTTTACTACTGTGGCGCTGCGGGACTTTGTTTCAATGAATCCCTCCAGCGTCAGCCGCTGCAGCGCATCACGGATCGGCGCCATGCTGACCTGGTATTCTTCCGCCAAGGTCTTTCGGTCAATTATTGTGCCGGGAATAAGGTCATTCGTCATAAACTTACGCAGCATATCATCATAGATCGCCTGCGTCAGCGATTCTTTTGCAGAATCTTTGCTATTCTTTCTGTTCACGGATCCGCAATTCCTCCCGCGCATCTTCATCTTTTTACATTACCGTAATTATAGTAAACAATTTCCATTAACGTGTCAAGTGAAAAAGTACAGACAAGGGAGACCGTTCATTGCGATCTCCCTTGCCGTGTTTATACACGTGAATACTTCCGGCGATATTCCTTCAGCTGGGTCAAAAGTACATCTCGATGCGCGTCATCCAGATCCAGAGCCGGGGCACGCACATGAGTGCGGCCAAGACCCTCGCTCTCCAGGGCGGCCTTGGTATATGCGATGTTGGAGCCCGCCTTGACAATATCACAGAGCTCATTGATCTCGGCGGAAGCCTGCTGGGCGGCGGACATATTTCCTTCCAGAAAAGCCTGATAGCAATTAACAAACGGCGTGGGATCACACTGGGAACAGCCGGCGACGGTGCCCTTGCACCCCATCATAAGCCCTGCCAGCATCAGCCGATCCGGGCCGACGATCACATCAAAATTGCCATCGCCGCACTGCAGGTACTGCCGAAAGCGCTCCATGTCGGAGAAGCTGTATTTGATGCCCACGACGTTTTTCGTTTCGCGCAGGATCCGATCCACCACTGCCGGTGTAATATCATTGCCGGAACACTGCGGAATGTTGTACAGGTACACCGGGAAGTCATCCGGTATGCTGGCGGACACCGTCGTATAGTAGTAAACCAACTCATCATCGGTAACACCCATATACTGCGGTGTCAGAACGCCGATACCTGCCGCGCCGATCTGTACCGCGTGCTTTGCCAGCTTAAGGGTATCCGCGGTGGTCTGAGCGCCTACCTGTACGAAAACGGGTATACGGCCGGCAGCCTGATCCTGTACCGTTTCCGCCACGAGCATACGCTCTTCCACGCTCATTTTATTCATTTCACCGGTAGAACCATTGGGATATAGCCCGTGAACGCCGCGGCTGATCAGGAAGTCTGTCAGCTGACGCAGGGCGGCTGTGTCAACTGCGTTGTCAGCAGTGAAGGGCGTGACGACCGGAGTGGTAACTCCATACATTTTTTTCATAAAGATGTCCCCCGCATATTGAAAGGTGTAAGGTGCAGTTAAAATCATAGCACATTTTCTCCGTATTTCAACTGATATATTAGACAAAATTTCAGCCAGGCGTTTGGTCGTGTTGTAGAAAAAATATTTTAGCTGAAATATTAGATTGACAAATTTGTCGATTTCTTTTACAGTAGACTCACAGCGAGACCCCAAAAACAATTCAAATTACAGGAGGAAAAAAGATGAAAACAGCAAAGAAGATCGCGGCTCTGCTGCTTGCAATCGCCATGGTGCTCTGCCTTGTTGCCTGCGGCGGCGAAAGCGTCGGCAGTGAAAAGGATGCCCTGCAGCGGATCGTGGAATCCGGAAAGATCGTTGTCGGTATCGAAGCTGCCCATCCCCCCATTTCCAACACGGATCCCGCCACTGGTGAGATCTCCGGTCTTTCGGTGGATCTGATCAATCTGTACGCACAGAAGCTGGGTGTTGAAGTGGAGTTCAAGCAGGTCGAGTGGGCCGCCCTGATCCCCGGCCTGACCAGCGGCGACACGGATGTGGTGGCCGACTCCCTGACTCGCACCGTTCCCCGCAGTGCGTCTTTGAACCTGAGCAATCCCTTCTTCCTGACGGGTACCACAGCGCTGCTGCGTGCGGACGAGGAAAACCTCAAGACCTGGGAAGATCTGAACAGCCCTGACGTGAAGCTGGGCATTACCGAGGGTACCGTTTACGCCGACACCTGCGCCGAACTGTTCCCCGAAGCCGAGATCCTCACCTTCCAGTCCAAGACGGAGTGGTTCGAGGCGCTCAAGGCCGGCCGTATTGATTGCGTTGTTGAGGAAGAGTGCACGCTGCTGGATCGCATGGAGGTCTATCCCGGCGACTTCAAGCTGTTCCCCGATGACTATCTGGCCACCGAGACCTACGGCTTTGCCGTGCAGTACGGTGAGACCGGCCTGCAGTACTCTTTGAATATGTTCCTGCAGGAGATCATGATCAGCGGTGAGTATGCCGCCCTGTATGAGAAGTGGACGGGTCAGCCCTGGGTGCCCGGCAACTTCGGCATCTGATCATTCTTTCTGGTAACCGAATCACTTATAACGAATTGGGCGCACTGCGGTTTTGCCGCAGTGCGCCTGTGGAGTAAGATTCATGGAATTCAACATTCGGCTTTTTATACGTTTTTTCTCCAATTTTCTTGAAGGCTACGGCGTTACGATCCAGTACGCCGTTGTCGGTATTATTCTTTCGCTAATCGCCGGGCTGGTGATTGGTCTGACATTATGCCTCCGCCCGGCTGTGGCAACGCCGATCCTGCGCGGCTATATCACGTTTTTCCGTGAGACACCTCTGCTGGTGCAAATGTATCTGCTGTACTACGGTCTGCCCTACATCGGGGTCATGATCTCGGCGCCTGTAGCTGGTCTGCTGGGCATCGTACTGAACGAGGGCGCATTTATCGCGGAGATCATCCGCGGCGGCATTGAGGCCCTTCCCGCCGGGCAGCGCAAGGCGGCACTGTCCCTTGGCTTCACGGAACTGCACAGCCTTTTGCGCATCGAGCTTCCTCAGGCTTTTCGTGCCATCATCCCTTCGCTGACCAATCAGGTGTCCTATATCTTACAGGATACCGCACTATTTACTTTGATCACGATCCCGGAGCTTACAACAGTTGCCCGCGCGTTAAACAGCAAATACCTGATCCCGGGTACCGCCTATATCGGCGCCGCGATTTTCTATATTGCCACCTTCTGGGTCATTCAGCTACTGTCTAACGCACTGCAAAGGAGACGGAAATGGAACTAGATAAGCAACTTTTGACGATCAGACTGCTGCTGACAAAAGGCTTGCCTATGACGCTGCTTCTGGCGGTGCTGGCTCTTGTGACCGCGTTTGTGCTGGGGGTGCTTTTAGGGGTGATCCGCAGCTATAAAATCCCGGTGGTTCGGGTGATCCTGGACGCGTGGCTGGCCATTATCCGGGGTGTTCCCTTCCTTCTGCTGCTCTTGCTGATCTTTTTCTGCACCCCTATCAAGGATAAATACTGGGCGAGTCTTGTGGCGCTGACCATTTACAATTCCACCTATATCTGCGAGATCATCTACGGCGGTATTGTCGGGTTGGGCACCGGACAGATCAAGGCCGCCTACTCCATGGGCATGGGCGTTATACAGACTATCTGGTATGTGATCCTGCCGCAGGTGCTGAACCTGACGATGCCGGCGCTGATCGGACAGCTGGTCATTCTCATCAAGGGAACCGCTGCCTGCAGCGCCATCGGCTACGCAGAGGTGACCAGGACCGGATATGTCGCCATGCAGGAGTTTGGAAATCCCCACATTATCTTTATCTACATTTTACTTTTGTACTTTGTGATCTGCCATTTTCTTGCCCGGTTTGCCAAAAAGTTTGAGGCACGCGGAAAGCAAAAGATGATGGGCAAAAATTAAGGAGTGCGCCAATGGAACAGAACAACCAACAGGAATACATCCTTCGTATCGAGGGGCTGCACAAAAGATTTGGCGATACCGAAATACTGAAGGGTGTGAACTTAAACATCCGCCAGGGCGAGACCCACGTTATCTGCGGGCCCTCCGGCAGCGGCAAAAGCACCACTCTCTACTGTATCAACGGATTGGAGAAGCCCACAGAGGGAAAGATCTGGTTCAAGGATGAACTGATCACCCATAAAAACCTCCGGCAGATCCGCACGCACATTGGTATGGTATTTCAGCATTTTGAGCTGTTTCCCCATCTGACCGCCATGGAAAACGTTCTGCTGGCTCCCGTGAAGATCAAAAAGATGAACAAGGAAGCCGTTCGTAAGCGGGCGGAGGAGCTTTTTGAGCGCGTCGGACTGGCGAACCGCATGAACTTTTATCCGTATCAGCTCTCCGGCGGTCAAAAGCAGCGTGTGGCCATTATCCGTGTCCTGGCAATGGAGCCGGACATCATTCTCTTTGACGAGCCCACCTCCGCTCTGGATCCGGAAATGATAAAGGACGTGCTGGCGGTCATGAAGGATCTGGCCCGCAGCGGTATGACAATGATCGTTGTGACCCATGAGCTGGGCTTTGCCAAGGAAGTTGCCAGCCACATCAGCTTTTTTGAGGATGGCAACATTGTGGAAACACGCAGTCCCGAGGAATTTTTCCGCGGTGACGGTTCTGAGCGTACGCAGGCCTTTTTGAATAACATTATCAATATCTGAGGAGGCAAGACGATGGAAAAGAAGGATATTCGCTCTGACCTGCTGAAAAGCTTCGGCATGGAATCGCGGGCTTTTACATGGTTGGAGGAGATCAAACGCAATGTCTCTTCCGATGAAAAGATGTACAATCTGACGGTGGGCTCTCCCGATGGCATGCCGGAGGACGAGATCGTCGAAACCATGGTGCAGCAGGTGCGCGAGCCTGGAAATCACACCTATGCCTCGCTGTCCGGCAACATTGATTTCCGGAAAGCGGTGGCGGAGTTCTATCAGAAGCGCTACAACGTCACTCTTGATCCGCTTACCGAGGTGATCGCCATTCCCGGCGCCAAGCGGGCACTGCTGGATCTGGCGGTGGACTTCTGCAGTGCCGGGCGCGGCATTCTCCTGCCCAACATCTGCTATCCTACCTATCGGATCGGCGCACAGCTGGCCCACGCGGTGCAGCATGAGTACCGACTGGATCCCGACAACAACTTTGCCCCGGTTTATGCCGATATGGATCGGGACGACTGTGACCTGCTGTATATCAACTACCCCCACAATCCCACCTGCGCCTGTGCCGACCTGTCTGTGTTTGAAAATACAATCGCCATGGCAAAGAAAAACGGCTATCTGGTCTGCCACGACAACGCCTACGGCGAGATCCTGTTCGACGGCAGGAAGCCGGTCAGCTTCTTGCAGGCAGAGGGTGCAAAGGACGTTGGCGTGGAGATCTTTACATTCTCTAAGGTATTCAATATGGCGGGCTGGCGCTGCGCCTGCATGGTGGGTAACGCCGAGATGATCCGAGTATTTCTCGACTCTCTGGCTGACTACGCCTCCGGCGTATACAATCCCATCGAATACGCCGGCGTCACCGCGCTGGACGTGTTTTTCTCCCGTGATGTGGCCGCAAAGCAGGGGCGCTGGTATCAGGAGCGCCGTGATGCGGTGGTACCCGTTCTGGAGCGCAAGGGCTGGACGGTATATGCACCTCAGGGCGCCATGTACCTCTGGGCAAAGATCCCTGTAAAGGACTCTATGGAGTTTACCAAGCGGCTGTGGAATAAGGCCCGCGTGCTGGTAACGCCAGGAATCGCATACGGCGAGGATGTCAAAGACTGCATTCGCATTGGGCTGGTGCATGATAAGGCAATTCTGGTGGAGGCCGCAGAGGCAATTCCTCCTGTAGGCGACGATATTTACGACTGCTGAGTAGCCATCAGAGCGCACCACGCATATCTCTGCGCGGTTACGTTTTACGGCTTCCTTTTGTGGATGACAAGAGAATACATGAAACAAGGCATGCAGGTCAGTGTGACCTGCATGCCTTGTTTTATACTGCCAATTACGCCAATAGTGTCATGACCGCCAGCAGGATGGCCAGGAAGCCGAAGCTGATGACGGAGAACAGCGCCATGAAGCGCCCCGTCTGGCCTTTGACGTGCTTTGTGTACTCCCGGAAGGTGATCAGGCTGGCCAGTGACGCCACCAGCGTCCCCGCGCCGCCGATGTTCACGCCTACCAGCAGTCCCGGATAGTCGTCGGTGAACCGGCTTAGCAGGATAGCTGCCGGCACATTGCTGATGACCTGGCTGGTCAGCGCCGCCACCGGCATGACTCCGTGGGTGAGCAGCTTCCGGAACAGCTCACGCACCGGCTCGATCCGCGCCATATTGCCCGAAAAGGTGAAGAACGCCGCGAATGTCACCAGCAGTCCCCAGTCCACGCCCAGCAGCGCACGGCGATCCAGTACCAGCAGCGCCGCCACAATGACGATCAGTCCCGGCCAGTATGGGATGCCCCGCAGTACCATGGCCACCGCCACGCAGAACAGCACGCCGTATATCGCAGTACGATGCTTGTCCGGCAGTGTCTCCTGCCGGGGTACGGTCAGCCTCTCACGGGGCAGAAGCAGGCAACACAGCAGGATCAGCGCCGTGGACAGCAGGAACGGCGGCAGCATGATGGACAGGAACTCCCCGTTGGGGATGTTGTAGTGGTTGAACAGATACAGGCTTTGGGGATTGCCGAAGGGCGTCAGCATACCGCCCAGGTTGGCGGCACAGTTTTGCAGGATGAACGTCAGCGCCGTCCATTTCGTCTGGCCGGTGCGCTCCAGCACAAACCAGCTAAGGGGCAGAAATGTCAGCAGTGCCGTGTCGTTGGTCAGCAGCATGGAGCCAACCAACGTGATGCCTACCAGCGCCGTCACCGCGCCGCGGGTGGTGTGGAACACCTGCACCAGCCTCTGCGCCAGCAGCGGGAACAGCCCCACGCTTCGCAGAGCACCTACCACCGCCAGCACACACAGCAGGCAGGACAGCGTCTTCACATCGTAGTAGCCCAGATAGGCCGAGTCCGGCGGCACGAACACCGCTGTCACCGCCGCGGCCAGCACCGCGATCACCGGCATGGCGTTGGCCTTGCACCATTGTAACAACTTCATAGATACCTCGCAGAGCCTCGTAAAAGGCAGAAAGAATCAACGCCAGGTACATTAGCACATTTTCCCGTAAAATGCAAGGATTACGCCCGCGCCGTCAGTCAGAATTCACATTTTGACTTTATCATCCGGTGGGACGTGGGAATTCCCACCGCTCCCACCGGCGTTTTTGTACTGATGCGAAATAAAACGCTGCGCAGCTTGCCTAATTGGTATCTCTTTTAACACATGTCTTCCATCGTGGTATTCAACTTTGATGGGCTGAAGGACAACAGTGTTGTCAAGGAACGTGCGCTGCTGCAAGCGCTTCGTGCACAGGATATTTTTGTGACGGTTCGCTGTTCAACTGGTCTGGGCGGTGTTCGTGTATCCTTCCACTACTATACGACAAAGGCTGAGATCGATGCATTTCTTAATGCCGTTCGGACATTTCTCAAGGAAAACAGCTAATTTGAACCTTTGAACCACGGCAAAGAGCTTGCTATCTGCTTTTGTAGATAGCAAGCTCTTTTGCAAAAGCGAATGATTTGAAGAATTTTGCCGTGAGTTACCTAACATTACTATAAAGTAGGGTGACTTGCGCACAGAAAATCAAATCTGTTGAAGCAAAATTTAATTCACCCTATCTGGAGGTACCTATGTCTATTGCTTACATAGATTACAGGACGCTGGACGACGAATTCTATCCGCTAAAGCGCGTCTGCCATTTGCTCGAATTCGACAAGTTGACGCTGAAAGAAAAGTGTGAGGCGTATGCGATCCGTCCCCAGCGCAATGAGGTCGGCGAATGGGGCCTTACCCGCTACGACCTTCGCAAGCTCCATCACACATTATACCATGAGGACCGGAAGAATTCGGGCAGCCAGAAGGATGAGGGGCCCTGGGCACGATGGAGCTGCTGACCGTGGCGGAGACCGCCGCACTGCTGAAGACGACAAAACAGCAAGTCCGCAAGATGATCGCCCAGCACCTTATTCCCGCATTGAAGGTGGGCGTGAATGGCGCATTGACCGGAACTATCTGGAAAGTTTTCTGCAAAGCGAAATGGAATAGTCACAACGACCTCAACACACCGTTCCCCAAAAGTATATCTGAAATCCTCTTCCTGTTTTGTTGAGATATCATAATATTTTTCTTGCAATCGTTGATTTTCTGTAGGAATTGCGGTATACTTGATTTGGCGAAGAAATACACCGGAGGTTTGTTCCGGCTCTTCGCCGCAGGAAACGTGGGAACAGCGAACATCGTAACGGCAGCGGAAAGGGGGTTTTGCATCGCGGCCGCGAGAGGACAGGAGCCACAGCCGGGAGGTTGACCCCGACTGTGTAACGGCGCGACGCCGCTTGTCCCCGTTCGCCATATGCGGTCCGACGCCGCACGAGAGGAAATGACCACAAAAACATAGGGAATAAAGGAGAATGAAATGCAATGAAAAAACGAATACTCAGCGTCTTGTTGGCTCTTTGCATGTGTCTGACGTTTGTACCTGTATCGGTATTTGCTGAGGACCTCCAGCAGGACAACAGTATCAGTGTCCTAAGCATCACACCGGATGAGGGCACTTACTACACCTACGTGTTCACTGTCGATGGCAAAGAGATCAACAGGCAGATCGTGAAGAACGGCGACACCCTGCTGGTGCCCAAGGTTCCCGCGCAGGATGGCAAGGTATTCACCGGCTGGGATAAGACTCCCTTCGGTGTCATCGACGGACTGGCTGGCGACAACCAGACCATCACGGTCAATGCCCAGTTTTAAGGATGGCTATCACGTCTACTTTAAGGACAACAATGGCCGTATCATCGCCACCAAGACAGTCGAAAACGGCACCAAAGTCACCTTTGAAGACGTGAACTTCCCCGTTGGCAGCGATGAAGCCATCACCGGCTGGTACGAAGACACAGGTCTCACCAAAAAGGTCGACTTCGTCACCATCAATGGTGCCGACATCACCCTGTATGCCAAGGTGGAGACGGGCTATTGGCTCACCTTCGAGTCCAACGGCGGCAGCTATGTGGCCCCGGCGTTCTACGCCAATGGCACAACCGCCAAGTCTCCTGATGAGCCCACCAAGTCCGGCTACACCTTTGCCGGTTGGTACACTGACGGGGATCTGAAGACGCCCGCCAGCTTCGACAGCATCACCGCCAGCACCACCCTGTACGCCAAGTGGACGGCCGGAACGGAGACAAAGTACACTGTCATTCACTTCTGGGAAAACGCCAACGATGACGGGTACTCCTTCAAAGAAAGTGAGACCAAGACCGGCGCTACCGGCGACAAGACCAACGCCGGCGCCAAGAGCTATCAGGGCTTCACTGCCCAGACCATCACCCAGCAGGAGATCGCGGGTGACGGCTCTACCATTGTGAAGGTGTACTACAAGCGCAATGTGTATTCTGTGAGGTTCTACAGCAACAGTGGTATTTTTGGTTCTTCCAAAGAATACACAAGCTTGCGGATCACCGCCAAGTACGGCGCCTACATTGGCGACCAATGGCCCACTTACGATGACAGCAATGCCTGGGCCACAACAGATAATGGCTCCACGTATCAGAGTAATATCGACACGATGCCTTTGAACGGTGCAAGCTTCTACGGCCCCAGGAGCGGCTGGGGTTCCGAGACAGCCTACTACTATGTGGAAGTCCTGCCTGGTGAGACCGGAACGCCGGGCCCTGGCAATCTGAACTATAAGCTGCATCACAGCGACACCTCTCCCGGCACAGGCTATCGTGTCACTGACGAGGACAAGTACCCCATCACCGGTTTTACCTTCAAGACGTTTTCGGCAGAGCGGAACTGGGGTGAGTACAACTACGACCAGGCCAAGTTCTATTACACCCGCAACAGCTACGACCTCGTGTTTGTGAGCAATGGCTCTGATGAGCATACTGTCTCCAAGAAGTTCGAGCAGTCCATCGCGGATGTCAATTACACCCCCAAGGCTCTCACCGGTGAAAAGTCGGATTATGTCTTTGCCGGTTGGTACGCCAGCAAGGAATGCACCGGCGAGGCTTACGACTTCACCGGAAAGACCATGCCCGCCAACAACATCACCCTGTACGCCAAGTGGGTGGCTCCCACCTACACGGTGACGGTGTATGATCAGAATGGCACCAAGCTTGACGAGATCACCGTCAGCAAGGGTGATACCGTCACCGATGAGCTGTCCAGTCTGGAAGCTCAACTCAAGCTCACCCTCACCGATGGTGACAGCTTCCTAGGCTGGACGTTCAATCGTGGTCTGCGCTTCAATCCGGGCACCAAGATCACCACGAACTATGAGCTGTACGCCAAGGTAGGCAACAGCACCGGTTACTCTGTGACCTACAATGCCAACGGCGGCACCGGCTCCGTGACCGACACCGAGAAGTACGCCAAGGGCGCCGAAGCCACCGTTATGAGCAACAGCTTCACCAACGACGGCAAGGTCTTCCTGAGCTGGAACACCGCGGCTGACGGCTCCGGCAAGACGGACTATCCCAACAGTACCGTGAAGATCACCGGCGATGTGACGCTGTACGCCCAGTGGGGCGACAAGGCGTCCACTGTCAGTGTCACCTATCACAGCAACTTTGGTACCGACGTGGCCCAGTCCGCGGCCGCCGTTGCCAACAACTCCAAGATCACGGTCGAAGCTTACAACGCACTGAATCTGCCCGAGCGCACCGGTTATTCCTTCGTTGGTTGGACTACCGAGGCTAACGGCTCCGGTACGAAGTTCTCCGCTGGTGATTCCGCCCGCGTGGATAACGGTTCCAATGACCTGTACGCCCAGTGGGAGATCAACCAGTACAACTACACCGTGGAGTACTATATCGACAACGTAAAGAATGATTCGATGACCGAGACCGGCAAGGCTGATTTCGGCACCGTGATCGATTCTTACACCAATAAGTGCCCCGACGGTTATGTGCTGGAAAAGACAGAGAACCTGCCTCTGACCATCAGCGTGAACGGGAATGCGAACGTCATCAATGTGTTCTATAAGAAGAACGTCTTTAACCTGACCATTCACTACGTCTACGCTGAGGGCGGCGCGGTTGCCGCTCCTGACCATACGGAGAATGTGACCTTCAACAGCACTTACAGCGTCACCTCCCCCACCATCAACGGCTACACCGCTGACACGACTGTTGTCTCCGGCACCATGCCCGCTGAAAACGTGGAGGTAACGGTCACCTACACCAAGCGCACTGACCTGAGCTACACCGTCCACTACTACTGGAACGGCACCACCGAGTCGGTCGCCCCGGACAAGACGGTTCCCGGTCAGTCCTTCAATGCTTCCGTGACCGAAAGCCCCGTTGCTGTTACCGGCTGCACGCCTGTCAATGAGGACAGCAAGGCCATCACCATCGGCACCGGCAAGAACGAGATCACCTTCTACTACTACAAGAACGTAGAGCTGACCGCTAACAGCAAGACCGAAACCTATGACGGCACTGAGAAGTCCGTCAGCGGCTACACCGGCGCGCCTGCTGATGCAGACTTCTCCGCCATCACCGTCGGCGCTAAGGGTACCGAAGTTGGCACTTATCCCGCCAACTTTACTGAGGGTACCAAGGGCACGGTCGATGCCAACAAGAAGTATATCGTTACCGAGGCCAACAACGGCCAGTTGAAGATCAACCCCGTCACCGATAAGGTCACCGTGACCATCAATGGCCACAAAGATACCAAGACCTACGACGGCAAGGAGCATAGTGTCACTGGTTACGATGTCACGATCACTGGCGGTAACAATCAGTACACCGCGAATGACTTCTCCTTCTCTGGTACCAAGACGATTACCGGCACCAATGTTGCAGATTCCAAGGACATGGGCCTGCAGGCCGAGCAGTTTACCAACACCAATACCAACTTTACCAACGTGGAGTTCGTGGTGGAAGAGGACGGCAAGCTGACCATCGCCAAGCGCGACGTCACCGTCACCGGCGAGAGCGCCACCAAGGTCTACAACGGCCAGACCCAGGAGATCAACGGCTACACCGTGGACAACCTGGTGAAGGGCCATGAGATGACCGGCGTGACCTACAGCGCCAAGGGCAAGGATCCCGGCAAGTATGACGGCTCCTTCACCGGCAGCCAGATCGTCATCAAGGACGCCGCTGATACCGACGTTTTCGCAAACTACAACGTCAAGCCCGTTATCGGCGTGCTGACCATCACCCAGCCTTCCCATCCGACCCGTCCCAGCACACCCACCAAGGATGTCACCTCCGTCAAGACTGCCGATGGCAGCCAGATGACCCTGTGGATGAGCATGATGCTTGCCTCTGCCGCCGGCATCGTGTTCCTGGGCAAGAAGCGCAAGGAAGAGCAGTAAGCCTGCCGCCCCTGCATGACGCCGTGTGATCACAACTGAATCGCACAAGCCCCGTCCTTCCGGATCACATCCGGAGGGGCGGGGCTCTTTTTCGGCAAGCGCCTCATGATCGTAAACGGTAAATAATCCGTACCCGCTCCTTCCGCAGTAAGTATGGCATAGTTGTGTCTCGGGAAGGTTCGAGGATTCCCAATACTCCTCTAGACATTACGTATACGAGGGAGCACGGCATAAACGTGAATAAGGAAAATCACCGGATACCTTGATGATGGTATCCGGTGTACAGATCAGAATATATCTGCTTCCGGCGCGTTGCCAAGAAATACATCCACGGCATCTGAAATGGCATCCCGGAAAGCTTCATCCTTCATATAAGAGCAGGCGTCATAAGTGCGGTCAATCGTATCTGCGAATCTCCTTGAAAGTCTGGGGTGCTCCCGTTCAAACTCGGGAAAATCCTTCTTCACGTAATACGAATAATCCAAGTCGAAATCCATGCGGCTTATATCGCCATTCGCAAAATCAATCACGAAGTTCACAAGTTCCAATCCGTGGTTTTTGAGTTTCACCTGTGCGTTTACCTCCCCGAAACCGGCGCAGCGCACTCTGCCGGAGTATTCCACGGCAGCAGACTTTGCGCGGTCTGTACCTCTTTGTTTTTCATGCAAACATTATACCGCAAAGCCAAGCGAAAAGCCAGCGCTTTTCGCTGTTCCGTGTCATAGCCGTGGGACATGTCCAGAGCGGCGTTCCCAATATGCAGTGTGGTGGAACGTTTCGCAACGTTGCGTTACTATTGTCTCATGTCTGTCAATGCGCGGTCAGGTTTGACGGTCAAGGGGGGACAGAGCAGACATGAATAAGCGAAAACAGCAGTGTACCGTTCCCGGTGAAATGGAGCGCTGCGTCCTGTGCTGGAGGGAGACGGATGTCCCGAAGGACACGCCGGTCAGCCAGCGCAAGTACTATCTGGAGGGACAGGGGCAGCTCTGCGCCAAGTGCTATTACGAGCTTTACGGCGCGGGCGTGTTCCGCAGCACGCAGGACACGGAATAATGAAAATGACACAGAGATAGGAGTTTCCATGGAAAAAGAATACTCG